>Ga0209092_10001719_pt1 | contig 20897 bp, 14 predicted proteins | sample FraStrMetagenome_FD_187446 | JGI IMG/M metagenome (GOLD analysis project Ga0209092, IMG submission 187446) | Marine eukaryotic phytoplankton communities from Arctic Ocean - Fram Strait ARC3M Metagenome (SPAdes) (version 2) | ecosystem: Environmental > Aquatic > Marine > Oceanic | place: Fram... | reverse complement strand
TGAAAGAAATGTGTCTTCCAAAACATAGAAGTCATGAAACGAGATTTTACCATTGTGGAGAGAATCAAATAATTCTTTCTCCTGTAGTCCAAAAGATAGATTAATTATAAATTAGGTTTAGTAAATGTAAGAGTTGTATTATAACATAAAAACTGTGTTGTTAGTACATTTGTGTTTTCAAAGAGAAGAATGATTGATACATCTGTCGATTATCCCTGAATGAAAGCCAAATGCAGAAATAAGTAGTAAATGAAATTTGATTTTTTATTCAAGACGTCGTATCCAAACCTGAACACAAATGCATTCAAACTGACTGTTCAGGTATGTAGTACGAGAGGTATATGTCGTTGTTCATATTGTGTGTAACACTAGCATCATTATTATCGTTTTTGTTGGTCATCTCCTTTGGCGATGAATGACATAAGTGCATTCGTAGAGAATAATTATGTTTTGAGATAACGAATCTTCGATTCCATGTTCAAATGCTATAAAGAAATATCCTCTTGAATTAGATGAAGACGGATCAGATAATACAGTGATAAGTTAAGATCTATTAAACAAAACGAAAGCTAGATGGATTTCCGTCCCATAGTGGATAAGAAAAATGTTCAAAATCTTCACGGTGCACATCAAATACTCGGCGAGCAAGTTCGGGAGTATAATATTGGAATAGTTTGTTTGCTGCATTATTTTCATGTCCATCTTTGTTAGACACACCTTCCCATGGAGATGCATGTAGAACCTGTAATTTATTTTCATGTATGGTGGAGTTATTGTGTATATTAGGTATGTAAAAGAAATGTCCGTCGGAGTTGAGTTGTGATATGTAAGGATATAGGGCCATCTTGCGAATAAAAGTGTCATACCACAAATCCTGTTCTTCAATCGGAAGAATGGTGCTATAGTGAGTGTTGGTAAAATCGGAAATCTGTGTGATGGAGTGTATGTGGTGATTCTCAATAACATTGAAATGCTGAAAATCAAGAGTTTCCACCATACTGATGAAACCTTCAAAATTCACAACGTAATCATCTGAATATTGCTGAAATAGATCCTTATTTCTGTGACACCAGTCCAAATAACCAGAAAGAAATCGCACATAAGGATTCCTTGTGATTAAGACTCTGGGAGCAAGAGGCAGAAGATCAACTAATTGTTGTGGGTCCAGCTTTTGAAAATGAAAATCGCTCATAAACTTTCGATTGCTATGTACTCTGAGGAAGTTTTTGTTCATTCTTTGAAAATAATTGGGTCCTCCATTGACGTATATTACAAGAGCTTTCATTTGTGTGCTACCAGTCTTTGGGGGCATACATATAAAAAATGGGTGGCTTGTATTAACTAGAAAAAGATCAGATGTAGCTCTTCCCACAAATGTTCTAATTTCGGATGGAGAATAGATAGGTGGTCGTCGTTCAAAGGTTGGAAACGATTCATTGCGGTGGAGAAAAGGTTCATGTTTGTTCCATATGATTGGTTTTGAGTTTACTTCTTGATCAAAACTTTGGATGTCTCGATAAGTTTCAGCGGTTCTATGAGTGAAGAAACCTATCCAAAATGCTAAAAGGAATGAAAGCAGGAAGTGCAACGTTCGGAACTTCATTTATCTAATCATATTGCTGCTGTCTCTTTTTTTTCTTTGGCAAGACGGATTTCCTTTAATTTTGTTGGCTACGGTAGTAAGATGTAGATTGAATACGAACAGCCTCGTAAAACTGTGTGCATGAAACATAGAAAATAGAAATCTTAACTTTTGGCGCGCCCAATCCGTATGTGTCTCACAATTCTCTCTCAGCAGATAAAAGCTTTTCATAATCTAAGCTCATTCTCATCTCATCATGTGCCAGCCCAATCCATCAAAAACTTCTTCTTCCAAGACTACAAATCAACAAAGGGGCCCTCCTAATTCTGGCCAATCTTCTTCGTCAACTATCCACTTTCGTAATAACACTGCAAATACGTGTCATGCACTTCCATGTAATATACAAACTACCTCCAATTATGCCAACATTGCAGGGTATTTTCAGCCAACACCTCTCACAGAGGAAAATAAGAAACGAAAAGTATGTAACGAGGACAATAAACAGGATGAAAAAGAATCAGACTACCAGTATCAGTGTGCTCAGTTTCGTGGAAGGAGTCTCATGGCATTAGATCATATTCCAAAATCAAATGAAGATAGGCTAGGAATACCTCTACCATCCCACATAGCTGGGATAGTTCTTCAAACGGATTCTAATAGCCGTGATGGAAAATTACAAGTTCTTGGATCTTTTCACAATATTTTGGAGTGGCAGTTGGCAGATGATGTAGGAAAGATGGAATATATTCGAAAGAATAAAAAAAGTCGTAGACAAAAAATTCAAGAGTGGTCTGATTTGTCGGCTGCAGTAAGTATTTTTCCTGTGAATATTCTGTTTTGGTTGTAGCTCCAACGAGTACTAACTTACCCCTATGACTGTGTCAATTTATTTTTACCGTTGCAGGTTCATGATCCTATTCCTATCTAGAATGAAAAATAATATAAGAAACAAGATTTTTATGCAAGTTCATTTCTGCACATAGAAATAATACAGTTGTAGAGTAAACTCTTCAAACTCATGAATTTATAATCAAGAATCAAAACAGTTTTATCATTTTTTATAATTCTTCATGTAGAACAGGGACTACAAGCCCCACAGGAACGAGTCCATGAGCATTTCATAGACCATGGGAGTTTAGCACTGTAACAGAGAAAAGTGCACAATTCTTCGACGACAGGTAAACTGCTTGGAGCATTGCTTGGATCGTTAGAGGGGTGTGTACTTGGAATCATACTGGGTGTGTTTGTGAGACTTTCTTGTAGAGTATTCATATTTACCATCTTGGTTGGAGAAACCGACGGATAAATTATCTCAGGTAAAAAATCAATGTCAAAGTAACTGTTGCACTGGTGACAACCTCCACATGTCTTGGGCCAATTGCACTTTTGGGGTTTAGTTGGGTCTAAATCTCTCCAAGGTGTTGCATGATTTACACACCATGATGCACAAGATTTGGCAGGAGCAGCTGTTGGTTCACTTTCCATCAAGGCTTCCAAATCGACGTCATTACTAAAATTTAGATATGAATCATTACACTCAGGACACCCACCGCATGTTTTGTGCCAGGAGCACTTTTGAGATGTTGACGATTTAGATTCGGAATTGTCAAACCATGGCGTGTCATGATTTTTACACCAAGGTTCACAGTGATCCTCAGAAGAAATAATCGTTTCGTTTGTATTGATTTCCTCTTCACTCGCATTGTCTATGGAGGAGGAACTATTATTGTAATTTTTCATTTTACATTCCGAACAATGAGCACAGTTCAATGACCATGAACATTTTTGAGGTTTGCTTTGATCTTGATCAGTCCATGGATTAGGATTAGTGTAACACCAAGGCTTACACTTTGAATCACCATAGGGTGAAACTTCTTCGTCTTGGCATTCATGACATCCACTGCAAGTTTTGGGCCAGTGACATTTTTGACTTTCTGTGAAGTTAGAACTAGTCCATGGTGCTGGATGGTTGCTGCACCAATTTTCACACATGAGCATGCTGTCGTTATCATTGTTTTCATTGCTATAAGCAAGAATGGATATAGGCTTTAATAAAGCTAGTACAGTTAACTTCAAGAAAAAATTTACCATCATTCTGTTCTTGAAGAAGCACGTAAATATGCGCTTTTTTCCAAAATGTGATCAAAACGCACTTTCCTCCTTAGAATTGGGTAATACTAGAGTGCCATTTGTTCTTTCTCTGACTTAATTTCGAGATTGAGAAGATGCGACTGGACGAATAATGAGTTTGATTAGTTTCACAAAGTAGTTGCACATGAAAGCTTCTAAATTAATAGAATGGCGGGACTAAAAAATGGTGTGGAATGAAACCTAATTAGGTCACTAACTTTAACGGGAATCTGTTTTATATTGAGTCGTGGATCCGAGACGAGAAACTTTACGTATATTTACGATGGTCATCAAAGATTGAGTTGTCTTTATCATGAAGAAAATATGATCGACTGTGATACTCGAGTAACCTTTCATTTCACGAAACTAATAAACATTGTCTAGATACGACTACTAGTTCATGAAGTGATGTACATTTATTAAAGAAAGTATAGATTTTATAAAATGAACAGAACATGATTTATTGGAATTCTTTGTTCGAATATCTCCAAGGCTTGGCACATGAAAAAATCGTCAAAAAAACACTTTTGCTTAAGTAAGATGAGTATTATTAAACAATTTCACCGTCCTAGGCATAACAATAAATCTATTCTTCTTCGCTACTTTCATCTCCAGATGAGGTCGAGCCATCAGATGATGATTCTCCTGAAGAAGATAGATGAAACTCAACTGCAGAACTTGGATCCAGTGATTCAGCATTATCAAATTGTTTCTGTCTATTTCGTAGAGTGGGACTCTTTTCAAATGAGCAATTTAGCATTTCAGAATCATCTTTATTTTGAGAATTATTGAGGTTCAAATGCTTTTCTGAAGTCGCTTTGTGAGCATGCATAAATGTGTTAAGTTGATTTCCATTTAGATTTAATATATTTTCCATATTACTTGGCTCAGTTTGAGCATTTTCCGTGTTTGATGAGGCATCAGGTTTGGCTCCAAACATTGCTAGCAAATCAGACCTGGAGAGTGTGGGTTTGTCACGATTTGGTTCATTGGATTGATCTTGATTCGAAGCCAAGCTATTGCTGTGCTGTTGCTTCAGCACTGAAGCATCATATCTTTGCTGCGAATACTTACCTAATTTAGTACGTTTATTTTGCAGTGTGGATGGTGGAAATGTTGCTTTTGTGAAGTTTGAAAGATTTTGTTCGAATTGCGCAATATTTGGGTCCAAATATTGATTTTCTAGATGCCCGGAGGAATTACTTGTATATAATTCATTACTATACCTTTTTTCTCTATGATGTGGTGGACGATTATGATGTTCGTCTTGTTTAGAAAGACTAGGATTCGCCATTTTGCCGTGCGAAAATTCATCATCATTGTCAAAGCTGTCGTTGTCACCTTCTTCTTCCTCTCCATAAAACGACTCATCATTGTATTCAGGCGCATCCTTGAAATTACTAGCACTTCTTTGCACATTATTACAATTATTAATTGGTATATCAGGCCAGCTTTGTTGATGCCGCAGTGCGTCTTTTTGTACATGATTATTTTTTTGATATTGCTGGAACTGATGTGAATTTTCATGTGGTGCAGATTGTCCACCAAACATTTGTTCTATTTGATGTCCAAATTCAGTACTACTGGAAGATCCATAATATCTCTTCTCAAGTTCTCCTGGTTGCAATGGAGGCGGTCTGTCAAGTGTTTTCCTTTTCTTTTCATGAGCTGGTGGTGGCTTGTAAGCTGATGGTTTTCTAAATTTACGGTTCAAAACGTTTTGCATTCCTGCAGAAAGTCCTTGTAGTCCATTCACTTTGACGCTACCAATTAACCTATTCCTTGGTTTAAATATAGTTTTTGAGTTAATGACTTTGTAATTGGAGGTTTTTTGAACATTGGTGTTTTGAGCTCCAACCCAAGGACCTTCGACAGTAATTAAAAATTGCTCCGTTTCAACTTCAGTTTCATTCAGTTCTACTATTCCAGTAGTTTGAGACTTGGTAATCTCAACTTGATCAAGTGCTGTACCTGAACTTCCGGGTTTAGGATTGGCATCGTAGAGAATAACCTGATTTGAGTTCACTTTAAGGATAAGTTTTCCATCTTTCCATACTTTTCGCTTTTGTGTCTTGTGCTTGGTATAAAGACAGCACAGATACACTGTGTTCGACATTTGATGTTTAATCAAGGAAAAGCCTCATGCATGGGATATTTTTATATTTTGTTGCAATATCATATAGATTGTAATGATGCTTTGACGAAACAAAGCGAAACGTTTGCTTTGCCAATTGTCTCATACACTGCTGTGGTTTAAATTTCGAAGTTTGGCGCGTTTTTCATTAGCAGCAGTAAGAGGGTAGAATAAAAAATACGTAACTTCATGGACGTCATTATCTTTAATCTCTTGTGTTTATTTATTAACAATTCCTATTCATTCAAAATTACATTTTAAAGATAATTGAGAGTGGTGGACAAAGAACAATGCACAAATGCAATTCTCATTACTACAATCAACAAAGATTTCATTCAGAAAGAAGTAAAAGTAGGATACTAGACTTGTAAGTCAACAATCATGACTACTCTTCTCATGCATTTAAATTTCTAAAATATTTTCACAAGAAGTAGAGATACTAATTTTGATGTTTTGTTTACTCAAACATATTTCATTTATGTTTATGAAAACGAGTGTACATAATATTATAATTTGTTATTGAAGTATATAATTTACCATATTATAATAACAAAGGAATATAGAAGAACTTAGTAAAAAAAGGCTAGGCGTGATCAAATGTGAGATCGAGTTAAAAGAGAATGTGGATGGATGAAATATATTGTGAAAATGACACGAAACACTTCTAACGGGAAGGACCTGAACTTGGAGAAAGCGATGGTGCATTTGTAATAGAAGGAGCAAGTGAAGGAGGACTAGAGGTTGATGGCATAGAAGACGGTACAGAAGATGGGGTACCATCCTTCGGAGTAATAGTCAAGCTGAAATCTATGTTAAAGAGACTAGCAAGAAATTGGAAAGCTGCAGCGCCGGCAACAAGGATAAATGTCACTCCACCTATTACTATACCAAATACGCCTCCAGGAGGAAGATAAGGGGCACGTTCTTTTGCTCTCTCAAGACTTTCGAATATGACGATATCAGACTTTGCAACTCCTTTTCCAGAACGATTAGAATTATTAGTATTAGAGACACCACCGTCTCTTCCTGATCTTTTTCTTGATCCATCTCTGAGATCCCGGGATAGATTGAGCTGTTCAATCGAATCAACAAGACAACATTTCATTAAATAAGTAGATGTATGGTATGGATTAGTTCAATAAGATCCATGAAATCACTATTGAATGCGCAAATCTATAATCTTACCTTTTCGCTCAGCGAATGTTCGGTTTCTTCTCGTTCCACGTTGACTTGTCCATTGATAGAAGTGGGATCCATCAGGACAAGGAGTGCGGTCATAAAGATAAACAATCTCATTGCAACAGCTTGCAGTCCTTGTGAAATGTGAAATTTTTGTGGGATTTCCTAGTCTTGATATTGTATACGCGTAAACAATCATGATGCACATGATGATCTACGTACTAATTCTTCTTTATTAAGCAATTTCTATCAGGAATTGATCGTTTAATTTCACGTTGTTGGTTATTTAGCATCTTCATACAATTGGTATCTTTTCATCCTCACATAGCCAGACCATAGCCAAATTAGTTCGTATGAGTGTCACATGAAATTAAACTTCAGGTTTCCATAAGTAGGTATTGCAATTTTAAATGTAGGAATTATATAAGGTATGCGAGTCTTGAAATCTTATCAAAAAGGCCTTTCTCTTTCAACACTAAAGAGAAGGGGTTCAACTATACCAATTAGTCTACTGCCATTCATGGAAACACAGTAAACATTAAATAGTTACTCTAGTACACAAACAAACAAACATAGTTGATGCGTTTAAAATGCTCTCTAGAGTGTACCCTCTATTAATTTCTGGAGAGTACTGGTATACATTATTCGAATGGACGGTTATATATCGTAGTTATGCCTCAAATTTTAAAATTGTTTTTGAACGTTTTTTTTTGAAAATTTAACAATTCTAACGCCACAATTTCGATACAAAAATAAAATATTAATGTTATGTTAGGGCTTCATCTCGATATTAAAAATGCAAGCCTTTTTTGATGATAACGATGACAGTTTTATGCAGTCCATGTGTGCTCCCCCACCACCTCCAAATTTCGATGAAGATATAGATGTTGGGGATAGGACAGCTTACATAACCAATGCTGCAGAAACTGCGTTAGCTTGTTCAGTTCCTCCTAATCCAGCATATCATCCAAACCATTCTTATATAGATACAATGAATCCATCATCAAATTCAAATCAAGAGTTTCATGTAGGTCAGCCGGAAACATCTGAGGAATTGAAAAATGTACAAGAATTATTAAATTATGGACAAGACAGTGTGGTAGAAAATGCCTATATTAATTATAACAGCCAGGGAAACAATGAAGAGGAAATATCACAGAGAGAGAGTCCAAGGTATGGAAATGTCGCACAACTTCCAAATATGCCTGAAAAATCACATGGAGTAGGAACATTTGTTCGCACTCGTGATAATGTTGATGAATTGAAAAGAGCTACGAAGAAACCATTTCTAAAAAAAGGAAGTAGGAAAGAACCCTCTTCTCTACATCGTTTTCAATATAGCCCTCAAACTGAGGATCTTTTTGAAGACAAAAATAGTGGTAAACTAAATAAAAAGCACCAGCAACTTAAAAGAGACAAGTTAGAAAGATTGGAACAAATGCAAAGGCAGCACATTGATTTGTTACAACAAAAATTGGAGAAACGAAAAAATAATATGCCAAAAAAAGACAAACTTATCCAAAGGAAATCTACATATGCCACAACACCAACTAAATCAGACATAATTACAACAAACAAAAATAATTACGCATCCAACCAGCATACTGTTCAACCTATTCATGTTCATGGATCGTCTTGTACTGAAGCAAAGAAAAGCGAAACAGGTGATCATAATACAACTGCAAGGACTGAACAACTTCCAGAAACTTCTTCACAACTATTAGAAGCAAAAAAAGCTTACGCACTGCAAATGAAGTCCATGAAAAAACGTCAGGAGGTAGCGTTGATGGAAGCGGAACAAACACGTGAATCTGTGAGTATTAGAATAAAAAGGCCTTGATTTTTCATTGTTGATACAAAGTCTAACATATTTTAATTTTTCTATTGACATTAGACGAAAGCATGGGCGAAAGCTGAAACTGAAAAAATGAAAGCTTGGGTAGCTGAGCAGCGGGCCGTTATCCAACGAGAACGGCACAAAGCATTCAATGCATCTTTACTTAAAAACATAACTAACATGGATCAAAAGAAGGCAGAGAAACCCATTTTCCAAAAAAAGGAAGGAATGATAAGTAGAAGCACAAAATATTCCAAAATTGTACAAGAAAATGAAGCATTAAAAGCAACTCTTCACAAAATAAAGCTAAAAAGAGATGAATCAGAGAAGATGTTAAAAATTAAAAATAAAGATTTGTTGGTAGAGCTACAGGACCATAGGACTCAAATACAAGAATTAGAGGAGTACGTTGAGCTGTTAAGGAAACAAATTGAAACGCAAACCAAGCTAAGTGCTTTTGATATGGAAGTTGCGCTTAAAAAGAAACAAAAACAAGGATCAAAGCATTCCATTCTAACCAATGATTCCTTTTGCACAAAGAATAACCATGAGGGACAAAACAAAATTCATGAGTCATCTCAAAGAGACTCAGGTGAAAAGGAAAATTCGACACAATTTAAAAATTTATCAAATAGTTATAGTGAGGGATTGTCAGAGGAGCCCACTGAATTTTGGCTACAGAGGCATCTAGCGTCGCTCGGGTTAAATACATCTCAACCAGAGAATAGCCAGGGGGGCATTGAAAAGAATTCTCAAATTGACACAGAAGGAAATTCTAAATCCAATAACATAAAAATAATGGAAGCTTCCCGTGTAGATGAAATTATACCGAATCAATTCAAACCATATAGCAGATCCTTGCAAAGAAAAGAGTATGACGCAAGCAAGTATGGGAAAATAGCACATGGTGATGATAAACCACAATTAGAAAATAATGCAATGCATAGCGGACAAAACCAATCCTATTTATCACAAACATCTCACGGTAGTCGGACAGAATACACAACAAAAGACGGCCATAGAATAATCAGTTTTCAGAACGGAACTGAGAAAGAGATATTCCCGGATGGAAAGATTATCGTGCGATATGCAAATGGAGATGTGAAAACCGCGTTAGCAAAAGAAGGCAAAGTTATCTATTTCTACTCATCAACCAAGGTAAGTAATGAATCAGGTACATCATTGTTTGCATCAACAGAAAAGTCTTGATTTGTGAAAATTGAAACGCTTATTGTGCATTAACATTTCCCAGACAACTCATACGACTCTTGAAGATGGGTTGCAAATATATGAATTTCCAAATCAACAAACTGAGTATCACTATCCAGATGGAAAAAGAGAAATAGTTTTTCAAGATTCAAGCAGAAAAATTATCCATGTCGACACTTAGTACCGTAGTTGAATAAAGTATCACCTGTACCAATATAACTTATATGTTAAAGTTTAGATTTGCAATTAAACAACTTCTTTAACAACAGCTTGCTTCTTAGCGGGTAAAACTTCAATGCTTCCAGGTTTGGAATGATCAATTCTATTTTGAAGTTTTCTTTCTCTACTTTCTTTTTGTATGTGTGCAATCCTAGCCTGTTTTTGAATAAGTTTTGGAATTTTTCTAGACCTATGAATCCTACCTACTTCTGGCATATGTTTGTATTTCGCAATAAGAGATTGTCTGTATTCTAGGGCTTTCTCCTCTCTTGGACGCAACTGCCCCAGTGTTTCAGAAGCTCTAGCCTTCCACAAACGCAAGTTAGTGTCATCGCTGCCTGATATTATATATCTATGATCAGCCGAATAATTAACAGTAAAGACTCTTTGCATCCGTTTCAAATGATAAACATCCCGACTTTTTTGTGAGTTCCATCCAAAGATTCTTATTGTGCGATCGTAGCTACCAGAAACAAACTCACGTCCTGTGGGCGACCAGCTTACGGATAACACTGCACTTGTATGGCCTCTGTGGATACATGTGGCTTTAGATAAGTTCCTCATATCAAAAGAATAACAATTATGATCTTCATTTCCTACTACAAAATTCATTGGTTCCATGGGATTCCATTCCAAAGCATTACATTTCATTTGCAAAACAGTTTTTCTCAGTGCTGTACCAGCTCGAACATCTTGTAAACCGATTCCACGATCAGCCGAGCAAAAGGCTAATAAATTAGGTTCCGCAGGATTATATCGTAAATGTATGACAGAATCATCGCCCCATCCTAATTTACCCGGTAAATAGGATTGGATAGGGTCTGATCTCTCTGAAGACCAAATATCAACAGAACCATCAGATGCAGTCGCAAATTGATCCTTTAGGGTCCAATGATGATCAATAGCTTTAAATGGCCCATGCTGAGAGGACCACATATTAGTGGGACCACAGGGATTTTCTTTATCTTCTGAGGAAGGAAATAATCGCCATTGTCGAATCTTTCCATCATATCCACAACTAAGAAATGTTTCATCATTGCTTTGAAGGACTATTCCACTTACAATCCCAGCATGAGCTGTGGGTATATCTGCCACCATGGATCTGGTTTGCAAATCCCATATACGAACTGCTCCATCAACACCGCCGCTGACGAAGGGAACTAAATTTGTACGTGAAGTTGCTGCGCAGCTTACAGAATCTCGATGCCCTTGTCCTAGACTTGCTAGAAATGGTTTGGCAAACATTCGATCGAGTTTTGCGGAAGTGACGGCACGTGTGTATTCTCGTGCCCGACGATGAGGATGATGAGTTGGGTTTAGATTTTGATGTTGAAGTCTTAGATCCCCGATATTAGATCGTTGTGTAGTGGCATTGGATCGGTTCAATGCTTTTATTTTCATGTCGAAGTAGAGTTTATTCCTTTGGTTAAGACAACTATGGAACTAATTTTCTTTTTCTTTTTGTTCTTTTTTTGTAATGACAGAACATCATTAAAAATTATTAATTTTGAATGGTTCGTAAACTACAGTATAGAACAAATGTATTGAAAATAATGAAAAATAATAAAAAGGCCTTATTTTGGCCTTTTTGTTTTGCTTATGAGAAAAAAGATTCTTGGAACGATCGAATCTTTTTTTTGCAATAACGACATTTATGTGTACATGCATTTTGTCATGAAAAGGAGAACGAATCAATAAAATTAGCAACGGCTTGCATAGATTTCTCAAATAAAATGTGCCAAAGACATAATTGATAAATTATTTTTCCTTAATGTCATCTCCACGCTTTGCAACAATCTTCATTACTTCCCCCATACTGGCCATTCTTGGCTTATATCAATTCACAACATCTTTCTTTCTGGCCAAGCAGAGTTTACCCCACATATCGACATGCCGTGAAAATTCAGCACCTGATTTATTGCAAGAAACGCTGGGTCTAACAACGAAAGAAACAGAAATTCTCTTCGAAAACAGTATTCTATCCTCCTCTAAATCCAATCCAAGCCATATATCGAAAAGTATTCGTTATGGTTGTTGGATGAATCGACGTGTAGATGCTATGGCAGTGATAGTTGTTGATGCACTTCGCTTTGATTTTGCGTTAGAACATTTACCTAATTCTATCGGATCTAGAATATCTTCTTTTCCTGAAAAGACAGTCGGCCATTCTCAATTATTTCAATTTGTAGCAGATCCACCAACGGTGACTATGCAACGATTGAAAGGGTTAACAACGGGTGGGTTACCTACCTTTGCAGACATATCCGGATCCTTCGGTGGAGCTACCGTAGATGAAGATTCTTGGGTTGATCAGCTTGTTCATGTGAACCATACACAACGTCTCTTCAAGAATTATGATGAGGAAAAACCTAAACCTCAAATTGCTTTTGTCGGTGATGATACTTGGACTGATTTATTTCCAACACAGTTTGATGATGCCCATCCATATCCAAGTTTTAATACACGTGATCTAGATACTGTGGATGATGGATGTTTGTTGCATCTACCTAGATTATTAAGAATGATGGGTGATTTATATGAAGTAATTGTGGTTCACTTTTTAGGTGTTGATCATGTAGGTCATACCTATGGTCCAAATAATCCACACATGGAAGAAAAACTTCATCAAATGGATGGTGCACTCTCCAAAATATTGGATAAAGTTGATACAGCTACATCATCATGTCAAAGTGTTTTTATCTTTGGAGATCATGGCATGACAGAAGATGGAAATCATGGAGGTGGCACTTCTGATGAAATGAATGCTGCACTATTTTCACATTATTCACCTGGTTGTGGCGATATGACAACTAATCCTACGTTTATGAGTCATAATTCGGATGGTATGCGCAAAACCAATCGTCACGCAAAAAATGAAAATGACGATGTTGAACAAGGAGGTGGTGTGTTGATAGAAGAGGCCTTTCAATCTATTCATCAAATTGATTTAGTTCCAACTATTTCACTTTTGTTAGGTCTACCCATTCCTTACGCGAATTTGGGAGGATTAGTACCAGCGCTGATACCACCGTCTGTTTCATCTTCCAAAGATGATGAAAAGAAATACAAAAAAAAGGCGCCGGAGGCAACCATGATTTCTACCGCACTAGCCCTTAATGCAGCTCAAGTATGGAATTATCTCACATCTTACTCTAAACATTCAAACTCATTACCAAAAAAGGATATGCAAGATTTGAACCAATTATTAGTTGATGCAACAATAGTCTACAAATCTGCTCTCTCAACTTTCTCCACAGATGAAGAGAAAAATGAAGGTCTCTCATCAGCATTTCACGAGGCAAGTGGATTGTTCAAATTATTTTTATCTGAAGCAACCGAAATGGGAAAACGTGTCTGGACTCGATTTGATACAGTTGGTATGGGAGTTGGCATTGTTTTATTGTTTTTCGCGTTATTGTTGGGATTTCCTTCCACTCATTCCTTGATACGATCGATACGATTCATTTTGCAGCATCCATCGCAAGTTTGGAGGAAACCCATCCCAATTATGGATCATATCATATATGCAACTTCATTTATTTTTGTTATCTGTCATTGCATTCTGTTGACATTCAGTAATAGTTACATTGAAGCAGAACAAGGAATCGTTATCTACATGATGGCTATTTTATGTATTTTTTTGGGGTTGAAAAGTTATGTCATATCTACTTTTGCATCATTGCAGAGTAATATCTCTCAAAGAAAATCCAGTCAATCTTCATCACCTGGAAGTTTCGTCCAACGCTTCATTGATGGACCAGGTCTAATATTTCTTCTACCATTTTTAAGTCGATGTAATGAACTATTCATTACAGGGCATGGAATGGACCCATCACTTCATGTTCACTTTGCACATAATCCTTTCGTTTTTTTCATGAGCCTCCTTCTTCTGGGTTTCTTGAGACATCAAATCTTTTCTATCTATCCTATTGCAAAAGCATTTGATGGTTCCAAACACGTGTATAGCAAGGAATTTCCTCACTGGATTTCTCTTTTGCAATCCTTCAACAATATATGTGACTACTCAACTCTTTTTTGCCTCTTTTTCAGTTGGGTTGAAAAACATTCAGAAGACAAAGCAAGAAACGGGTACACGTTATCCTTCTTTGCAATAGTAATACCATCGACAAGTGCTTGCTTCGTGTCGTGCTTATTTTATTTGTGGTCAAGAGATACGCATGTGAGGATTCAGAATGAAGATGAGTCACATCAAGTTTCAACAACAACATCCACAAAACGAGAACGTGTTCTCGAAAGATCGATAGTCATCGCATTCAAAATACTTTTGTTTATTGTTACTGTTACTGGACCATCCTCTGCTATGACTGCAGCTTTATTTGTAATGCAGGTTATGATTTGTTTCAAAATAATGAATTCAGAGGATCATGGAAAGGTAACAGTTTTGTCAATAATGTTTGAATTTTGTTTATAAATGTTTTTTATAACGAATTCTTTTTTACCTTTTCTCTATTTTCAGATATCACACCCAATTATGGCAGCATTGTGGAGATTTTTAATTCGACATACTTTTTTTGCTACAGGGCACGCTTGTTCTTTTAACAGACTCCATTTTTCAGCAGCATTTGTCGCTTCCAGAGTGTTCCATTTTGCTCCTGCTGGTATTTCATTATTTTTTAATACTTTCGGATGGGAGTTATTGGGGTCCATGAGTATCCTGATTATATCATATACTACCAAAAAATGGCAAGTCACGGAATGGTACTTCTTTTATCAGCTCCTAGAAGCATTAAGTGCATGTATTTCTGTGAGCCATATGAGGCGCCATCTCATGGTTTGGGCTATATTTGCTCCTCGGTTTGTGTTTGGTGCCATATTCTTTGGCATAACAAGTATTTTGTTGTTATTTATTATATTTTTAATCGACGATACGAAGAATATGTCCGAGAGCAAGAGCAAATGAAGCGACAACATTTAAGATAGAAATTAATATGTTAGATTAAAATTATTTCGCATGTATAAATTGATGAGTCCATTGCTCTATGCTATGTTACATTTTTGCTGATGCTGCCCTCATAAACCTACTCTATTGTGCTTAATTCTTAAAAAAAGATAAAACTAAAGTTTTGACAAAACCCATCGTTTATCATAAATATTCCTGAAAAGAGTTTGGCCTTCATTTTTTGGTGTCGCATATTTTATTAATCTTGGGTTCCTGTTTTCTTGAAGGGGGATCACCATGACTGTAGATACTATGGAAGGAACCATATTAAAGCAGCAGCTTTCTATAAAAAAAGAAATAATCTCCACGATCCCTATGGTATACAACAGATATTTCTACGTAATCTTTACGCGCATGAACAAATCGGAACAATTCTAAAGGTTCGTAAGAATACCCGGGATTTAATTTTGTCATCGAAACGACATACGCACGGTATTGTGCCTCTAATTGAATTGATTCAACGTAAATTTCTTTTTAGAGCACTTCAATTGAAAATTTTCGTTTTCATTCTTGACATCCTATCATAGAGCTGAATCTACATACGACATTCATATTCTTAATATTGTTCGATCGATTGTTGACATCACGTAGAAAATTTTCAGGAATTCTGTACGGGTACGTGAGAGTTGATTCGGCTTGTTCCGAAAATAGGTTTTCACATCAACTTTGGTTCCTAACAATTCCTTCATTATCTTCGGAATATCAAATTGTCAACTTCACAGGAATCATCGAAAGAATAAAATGAGTAAATCCTTTAAAGAAGAGCACCCACTCGGTACGTCACTCATGATGAACAATGAAGCAGTGTCAAACCCTGGCCTTTTTAATCTTCAATTTGGTAGAAAGATGAAAAATACACTTTGGCCCGTTACTTTTGTTGAGGTCAGCAGGTTCCATATAAATTCTCATCCATTGATGCAGAATTAGAAACGTTCTCGAAGGTTCTTTTCCACATGGTCGTTTCGATTGTGCAAAGTTTTAGTCTGTACAAATGGGACAAAGCTGTCGTGAACCGAATTTGAGCATTTTCCCCTTCCAATATTTCAAATTGAACTTGATATCAATTTCTTATATGCAGTGCAATAATATATTCTCCATGACTCATTTAAATCTATGCCAAGTGATCTAACATAAAGATTATCTCTCCATTATTTAACAGATAAGAGGAAGTCAGAAGCTGAGAGAATTCGTATCAAATATCCGGATCGAGTCCCAGTCATTTGTGAAAAAGCAGACCGATCAGATATTCCAGACATCGACAAAAAGAAATATTTGGTTCCAGCTGATTTAACGGTCGGGCAATTCCAATATGTTATCCGAAAGCGGATCAAATTAGCACCTGAAAAAGCGTTATTTGTGTTTTGTTCAAATCATATACCTCCCACAGGTAAGACCTTCCTATCTTATTTGAGTCATTTTTTGCATAGAAGTTTAGCTAACAACATTCAAACGCCTACCCTATTGTGCATGTGATCAAAGCTGCGCTCATGTCAACTGTTTACGAAGAACAGAAAGATGAAGACGGTTTCTTATATGTTCAGTATTCTGGAGAATCAACTTTCGGAAATTGACTGCATATTTCTTGAGCTTGTTAATGCATTTTATTCACGTTTCAAAAAGTTAGATGGATAATACGAGCATTGTATTATCCTCTATGATTGTATCAATAGCCAGGCAATAAGAATTATCCTCTTACCAATATTAATCGATCATGTTATATATTATCCTTATTTTCTGATATTTATTTTGCGGTGTCTCCTATCAAATCGTTAATAGTATTTAAATAGAACATTGAGATATTTCTTATTATACTTTCTTGAAGATGATTTTATTTAATGCCATCTTCTTCGAAAACACTCTCAACAGCTGCAACAAACTCATCAACCTTCTCCTCGAAAGGATCATGCCCTTGTCCTTCCAATTCAATTAGTGGGATATTAAATTTTTGAGCTAGTGATTGACTATTCCTCAAAGGAACAACAAAATCTTTTGTCCCATGTACAATGACTACTTTTGTATTAGGAAGTGTGGTGACTAATTGTAGCAATTCCATAGGACTCTTGTTTTGAATATCATCCAATTTGTTGCTTGATGGAAGTTTGGTACGTTTGAGTGATTGAAATTGAGCTTTAGAAAAGAGAAGTATTCCTCGTTCCCAGCCTTTGAGAACTGATGGCCATCTATACTTTGTGAGAATATTTTCATTCAATAGAGATTTATCACCCCAAGCAGATGATAATCCATTTTTCCAAAATCGTTCATTACTTTATTAGAGTAAAATGAGTCCTAGCATTAGAAGCTAACTTAGGAAAAATAAAGTATACGGCTACAGCATTACTTACCTCGCCAATCTTCTCAAAAAGTACTGAAAGGGGATATCAAGAAATATTCTTGCCATGAGACTCCAGATAATACGCAAGGGTGTAATTATAGTGCAATGGAATAATCCAATTAAATTTTGGAATAAGACATTTCTTGTCACGGAATGGAAAAGTGTTTTTTTGTTCTCTTTTTCTTTTGAGATGTCAGAGTTTGAGAAAAGTATTGCAGGCGAGACCAAAATGATCACTTTTTTTATACAAATTGGCATTTGAAGCGCCATCTTTAATGTCGTTATAGAGCCCATAGAATGACCCAATAAGCCAACATTTCTGTTTCTGAAAATTGTGTCGATTTTTTCTTCAGAAAAATCTGTTTTTGTGTCAAACTTTTCATTCATATCACTCGCTACTTGATTCATTATAGCATATCCAATTCCAGCAGAAGCTGCAAATGAATACGGATTGATTTCTTCTTCAACATTTTTTTTTATTGTTGTTTTTGGGCGTTCCGTGAAACCAAACCCTAATTTGATACAAATCTGATTAGACTCTTATCTGAATGAGAAAAGTAATTTGTCTGAGCACTTACCTGGAGCGTCATGACAAACACCCACTTTCGCATTGAGTCTATCCACTAAAATCGGTATTGATGGGAGCCAGGATAGTGAAGATGCTCCAAATCCATGATTGAAGTAAATCATGTCTTTCTCTTTTAAACAAGGATCTTCAACAGTTCTTCTTAAATTCTCGTATTGAATGTAATGCACAGATAAAGGAGAAAGAATTGAATTATACTTTTTCTCTTCAAAATCGGTACTAATGCTTTGATTTGTCCCTGTTAGTTGAGGTTGAAATGTATTTATTTTGGACAAAGATGAAGGTAACCAACCTTTCTCTAATAGATAAGGTATTGATACCCTAGATGGACCAAAATGCATATCTTGAATACCTAATACAATTGCAAAGAAGCTTAACATAGACTAAGAAATATGCAAAGAATGTCAAAATGTAAGAAAATGCATTGTCGTTGATGAATATACTAGTAAAACTCACTGAGAGGCTTGTCTTGAAAATTTTTCTGTTGCTAGTCTTGTGGAGCTCAGTTCGTTGTAACAATCCACAACGTAATATTACCATAGCTAAAATCCCGAAAAGAATTAGCATGTTAATCAAAATCGGTATTTTTGTGTATGATGCATTCAATTCGTTTGGTATTTTATTTAAATATCGTTTCTCATAGTCAAGAATAGAATTCTGCTCTATTTGATTTCCACCAGATAATCCAAGGGCGAAATCCAATTCGAAAGGATCTTCATTTTTATTTTTAGGATAAGAGAACAAATTTGAAAGGGATTTTGCGACATTGTTATTCAGGAATAGACTTGCTCTATTCATCCTTAACGCAACCTTCATAGTTTTCTCTGCTCTCGTAGAATTTTATTTCGTGTAATCCTCTTTTGTTTCTGATGAATCAGATACAAACTTTATTCGAATTCGTTTCGTTGTAGGTCCTACTCTTAAGTATTTTTGCTTCAAAATTGTTACAAAATACATAAAGCAATTTCTTACTTGTGGCTGTTAACGACGATGAGGCGTAAGAAACGCCTCCACGTGAAAGAACGCAGAAGCAACCGATCAAAGAAGGAATGAAAGATTGATCATGAATCGACGTCACGAAGTGACGTCAAGAATCCAGCCCAGAGACGGAACATGTTTCACGTAGGCAAAAACCCATTGAAGATAGAATCGAAAGATCAGGAAAAGAAAATACGAGACTTAGTAATTTTAAGATTAAGAAACTTGATCACCAAATTTCCCGATTCCTGGTCTATTCGCCCGAAGCATCTTGAATAGCTTAGTTTGAAAAAATTATATATACTCATCATGTCTCTCCCTTCTGTTACCTCAAACTCCTGGAAACACCATTTCCAACACCTCGTGTCCGCGGATGATGCAAACTCACATCTCCCAGCATTCAAGAAGTGTACAAATGGCGACACAACGGACGATTTTAGCGACATCATCTTCACTGCCTTGAGTGAAGATCCCGATGCAGTCATTCTCGCTATCGCCCCAGCAGTCACAGGAAAACTGAAACTATACCATAGTGTCCAGAACCTAGGTGGAACCCGATCCAGGCCAAAAGACAAAATAGTAGCCATGGATGGATTCGGCCCTCTAGCCATCCCAGTACTCTTTGACTCAGGTATGATCGTGACAAAGTTGGAATCGGCCACGCCCTCACTCAACGATCTCTTCAAAACAAGCTCGACCGATGAAATCATTTCCTTGGTAGAGAATCCTACTAATATATCGAAGCACGCGATCTTCACTATCCTACCACCACTAGTCTTCACGAAGCTCCTAGAGATCGACTCCCGCGATCCAGGCGAAATCTTCATCGAAACTGTGTCCATTCTCGCATCATATGATGAAGACATCAAGGACAACACCACACTCCCGAAAGCGAAAGAACATTGTGACTACATCCTATCCTTCCTATGGCTAGCAACCCAAGGTAGAGTCCCAGCCTTAACTTGCATTGCTGATGGCGACGATAAGGAACTCCAAGCATGGAGCAAGAAAAGACGCATAGACTGCGTTTTACCAATTTCCACAACAACACCTTCTTTCCAACCACCACCTGGATTACCACCTCCGCAAAACCCCAACGACGACTCAAGTTCAGCCATTCAGGAACTAGCTCAAAACATCCGGAACCAAACAGTAGTACTCGAACGCATACGTCAGGAAAAACAAGAAGACAAAGAAAAATCTCAAAAATTTGAATTACTTCACGACTCTGTGAAAAGACTCATATTAAATGCATGTTCCAAGGACGGTGAAAGTACACCTGACTCCCCCCCCTGAAACATGCATAAAATTCTTTTCCAAAACCACTGTAGGGAAAGCCATGGACTTCCTATCCACCACACTTTCCGAAGATTTCGGATGTATGGTCGATATTACGTCAGGACTCGTATCAGCTCTTTACACAGGAAAATTCACCAGAGAAAGAGAAGATTCACCAGGAAACTTCTCATTTTTCCTAGTCCCAAAGATTCGCCCATTGTCCAGCGGATTTGAAAATCTGACGATGATTCTCCAACTAAAAACAACCCAAGGAAAGGGTTGGTCCGATAACGATTTGAAAGAAGCAGTCAAGCAAGGGATAGTCACTCCCACGAGCACCAACGAGTTCGAGCATCAACTTAAAAACCTTTGGGGACTAGTTTCTTTCTTTTTCGGCCAGTCATCAATACTCCCAAAAATCCTCGAAAAATTTATCATCAAGTGTAAACTACATACCATAATGTTAGAAGCAA
>Ga0209092_10001718_pt1 | contig 20898 bp, 20 predicted proteins | sample FraStrMetagenome_FD_187446 | JGI IMG/M metagenome (GOLD analysis project Ga0209092, IMG submission 187446) | Marine eukaryotic phytoplankton communities from Arctic Ocean - Fram Strait ARC3M Metagenome (SPAdes) (version 2) | ecosystem: Environmental > Aquatic > Marine > Oceanic | place: Fram... | reverse complement strand
CTACTTAGACAGATGAAACGATAGCAATAACAAACAATTAGGAAACTATGAGATTAGCAATAACACTATTTAAAGAGAAAACCTTAAGTATTTTTGTTATTGCCTCCACCACAACCAAACGGTAGCCTTTTTAATACCAACAAACTAATGTTGGTCGGTTCTCAGTATAGACCTACATACGCACAAAGTATAGTTTCTCAAGTTTGTACACGTCATTCAAAGTCAGAGGTCATATCCACATCTTCTCATAATAAAAGAAAAGATGAGATCCTTTTCCATCGTACTCCTCTCTCTGACCACCCTCTCATCACATGGGTTTGACTTAAACCTACCTTTTTTTTCTTCGCCGTTCCAATCAACACCCTCTAAAACCAAAACCAGCAACACACCTGTCGTAATTTGCCCAGGATTTGGAAATGATGAAATCGATTATCTAACTCCACTAGATCAACCACGTGAAAGTTCTCTCATTGCCGCATTGGAACGAAGAGGATTTGAAAATGTTTACACTATACCTTTAAAGCGATATGAATGGATCCGTGTAGCTGGAGGGTTATTTGATGTTCCTAATTTTTATACAGGGAATTGTTTGCCCACGGGATTAGGATATGGTTGGTATGTTAAACGATTGAAAGAGACAGTCAATCAGGCCTATGAGGAGACTGGTGAAAAAGTGTTATTAGTAGGCCATTCAGCAGGTGGTTGGTTAGCCCGTGCGGCCATGGGGGATGGAATTTGGTCTGATGATATTTCGACCAAGGATCGTGTACGGTGTTTAGTAACCTTGGGTGCAATTCATAAAGCCCCTCAAGATCCTAATACTTGCGTTACGAAAGGGGCACTATTAAATACAGATGTACTGTATCCAGGAGCGTTTTTAAAAAATGATGGAATTGGCTATGTCTCTGTGGGTGGTTGCGCTGTTCAGGGAAATAATGATAAAGAGGAAAAAGAGGACTTATCCAATAAATCATTAGAAAAGGCAGATGAGATGTATTCTATTCGAGGTGAAGGATCAGCTGCACGCGTAGCATTTAATTCCTATACAGCTGTGGCAGGAGAAGGGGCTTTGATTGGAGATGGTGTTGTTCCATTTGAATGGACTCAATTGGATGGATCACGACAAATTTCATTGGATGGGGTTGTCCATTCGATTAACGAGGCAGGGACAACCATTCCATCTGATAGATGGTATGGATCAGAAAGTGTTATGGATCGTTGGATGTCAGCTGTTATGGAAGAGGCTGGACTAGAGCAATAATAGATTATATGATAATTAAAAATTTATTTCACTTTAAATATATTTTTTTAATTTGTCAACTTGGAGTACGGACTGTTCCTTTGGCCATGCCCAAAATCTTGCTAAATATGGTAGCTCCATCATCCCTTAATCCACTATGTTGATATTCATTTGTGATGTATACTTTGCAGTTACGTAGGGGTGCCTCTGAACCTTTGGTCACTTTGGTACATGCATCAAAATCCACATACATATCATCGTAATAGACCGCAGCTGCTGCTTTACTCGTTCCTCCTGGACCAAGCGCTAGTTTCATGGCAATTTCGTCATAAAGTGGTGTCCAATCTTTTTTCCGGGCGAGTATATTTGCCAATGCTTTCATTCCAAGACCACTCAATTCTGCATAATCTCCATCCGCCATCCATGGGAATATCTGTATCGTAATACACAACAAACACAAATGAGATCCTCTTGTTTCAATAATCAATTCTAAAAAAGGCGACAAAATAACTCACCATTTCACCCGTGAATAAAGTTGGGCGATCATTACTCTTCATCTGTGATGTCAATTTATGACTAAATGCATCAGGAGTCTGAATTCGTTCCTCTAAAGCTTGATGAGCTGCCCAATCAGTGGGCCCAAACCGATTTCCATCACCATAAATACTTTCATGCATCAAGAAATAGATTGGATGATCATCAAAGGGTTGACATCCGTCCATATGTTTCAAAAAGGCACGAGTAAATTCTATACTTTCAGAAGAAGAATCTAAGATTGCGGAATTAAAAAGGGAATGCAATGATGCAAAGGAAGATGGTGATCCCCCCAAGGAGATCCCCAATTGTAAAAATCGGCGTGCCGTTAAAATTCCACCAGATGGTAAAGGAACAGGGTTTTGAAGTAAGGCATCTACAATCGTATGAATAATTGGGATATCACTGGGATACATTTCATAATACAATTCATTCCGTTCCTTCACTTTTTCATATAAACTATGATATGCATCCTTTGGATGCGTCAACATGGGAGCAATTCCACCTGTCAAGAGACAGACTTTGGGAGGGTGGGGTACTAATGATAGATAAGACATCATACAAAATCCACCAAAACTCTGTCCTAAGGCTGCTCCCCATGGTCGCGGAGTCTAATAAAAAGATCGTCAGAAATCAATCCAAGAATATGATGATTTCAAGAAACGGAATAGAACTTACTTCCTCTGATCCATCTTGGTCCGGCTCCATTGGAAGCAATAAGGCATCCTTAATTTTTTCTGCGTCTTTGACTATACTGTCCGCGCGAAAGCAGGACATGTAATCTACAGCATCATCTAAACACGAGGAAAATTTACGATATAAGTCTGGTTCGGCATTTTTCCATTGTTGAAATGTATGGTCAATCATAGAGTATTGGTGTTCATTGTATGGTTGATTCTCGATGTAGGTTTGTTCTTTTTTATCTAGTACAAACATGTCGGAGAATTTTTTTTCAAGTGTTTGTTTGGTGATGGGTGTTGATCTTTTTCCATAAATGAAATCGACGAAATGAATAAATTTTCTGTTATTTCCTTTGTAATTCCAATGCTATTCTTTGAAACGAAAGAGCAGATAACGATACTCACCTTCCCGTCCCTCTTTGGTCCATCAGAACAACACGTTCAAACCCTTCCTTATTCAAAGCTTGGGCGGCCCAACTGGATTCACCTGCAAGACCTAATCCAACTACAGGAGTCGGGGAACCAAATCCTGGACCACCTTGTAAATACAAAATCATTTTCGAAGCATCTTTCAGAGAGACATATTGAACATATTCGGATGCTCTTTGAATATCCGACTGGATAGATTGTAAGGATTGAAAAAACTCTTCATCTTGGTCCGAATTCATTTTTTCGGTGATAGTAAAATAAACATCGATAGTTTCAACTTCGTGAAAGTCCAATGAAATATCACTATTAGTATTATCATGATGATGATGCAATGGGATGGCTATTTTGTGTTCTGTGACGACAAATGGTTTGGCTCCAGAACAAGCATGAAAGGTTGGTGCTGATATTATTCGATGATTGATTCGTTGTTTTGTTTTTTCGAGTCGAAGTAATCGTTGGGCAATCGTTTCTTTCATTTTGTGAATGTCATTAGGATTAGTGTCTTGTTTGGGTGCTTCTGTATTATGAAGCCAGCCTGTACGTAATTCTTTGGTTGATGTGGGAGGAGATTTTTCTTCTTTTTTTTCTTGTGAGTCCTTGGACCATTTTTTTGGTTGATTGTGAGTCCATCCAGTTCGAGGAATATCAGTATTACTGGCACTACTCTCCATGAGGGATGTACTGCTAAAGGGAATAATAGAAGGGTTCGAAGAGATCTTTGGTTGTAATGATTCAGCACTTGTAAAAGCTGATATGGGGAAGCTTTGAAGTTGTGAAAATCGTGTGCATAAAAATGCTGCTGCCACAGTGCTTCTTCGAAGCATTGGGGAATGATACGATTCAATATCAAACAAGCCTTCGTTTATGGGCTTTCGAGTGGTGAATTGGTCGGAATATATACATGGAAGAAGATGACATGTGCGGCTTTCGTTGGGAGTTTCAATTGATGACGTATGTACGTAGGAAAATAGAAAAGATCCTACTCTACTATCCTATTGCTGAGGACATTAAATTCTTCCCATCATTTGCAAAAATACTGTACGTTCTCTCCAATATGCACTAGAGACTCGCCTTAATGAGTGTATCAAACAAAACACTCTAGTTGTTAACATACTGTTTTTATTATTACTATTATTACTATTATTACTATTATTACTATTATTACTATTACTATTATTATTATTATTATTATTATTATTATTATTATTATTATTATTATTATTATTATTATTATTATTATTATTATTATTATTATTATTATTATTATTAATATTACTATTATTATTATTTGCTACTTTTGAATTTGACCAAAGAACGTCTCAAGACAACATCAGAATGGAAGGCTCCAACTCACAATCCACAAATTATTGTATCAACTTCCAAAATGTCCAAGAAGCAGCCAAACGAATCCAGAATCTAGCACATGAAACACCCATCCTTACATCTTCTTCTATAGATAGTCTTTTGCAATGTGAAAATAAAGAAATGAAACTTTTTTTCAAAGTAGAAGCCTTACAAAAAACTGGATCCTTCAAATTTCGTGGAGCACTAAATGCAACAAAAGCTCTTCAAGAATCAGTTTTAGCAGATGAAACTACAACAAATTCTTCCATTCATGTTGTCACCCATTCCTCCGGGAATCATGCTCAAGCATTAGCATTATCTGCTCGAATGGGGTCTCTTTCGTCTACCAATAATATTCATAATAGTTCTCAAATTCAAGCCACGATAGTAATGCCTCGGAGCGCACCTACTATTAAACAAAATGCAGTGCGATCCTATGGAGCGAAAGTGATCTTATGTGACAATACAAATGAAGCTCGAAAACAAAAAACAAGTCAAATTATGCAAGAATATAGGTCTCATTTTCCTTCAACAAAAACAGCCTTCATTCATCCATCAGAAGATCCTCTTGTTATTGCTGGCCAAGGTACTGTATCCCTGGAAATGATATCTCAGGTTTCAAAAATGACAAATAATATTGCTAGTTTAGATATTGTAGTGATTCCTGTAGGAGGAGGAGGATTGGCTTCTGGAAACACCATTACATTGCGTGCATTATTGGGCCCCAAAGTCAAAATCATTTTGGCAGAACCTGAAACTCTCAATGACGCTAAACGTAGTAAAGAATCGGGACAATTATTGCTACATGATCCTCAAAATCCATTACAGTCAGTTGCAGATGGTTTGAAAACAACCTTAGGTCCAAATACTTGGCCAATCGTAAGGGATTTAGTAGATGATATTATAACTGTTTCAGAATTAGATATTTTGAAAGCCACTAAACTGATCTGGGAACGCTTAAAAATAGGTATTGAACCAAGTGCTGGAGTCGGTGTGGCTGTTGTGTTAGGAGACGAGTTTGCTGAAAAATATGGGAAGTTACAATCTCATAATAATAATGTTGGAGTTATTTTATGTGGAGGAAATGTAGATTTTATCAAGGTAACAAAATTGATGCAAGAAATGGATTTGTAAAAAATTATAGAAGAGGAATTCGAGAATAAGAAGTGAAAAAATCACTGTGTTGATTCTCAATAACGATCCACTATTGTATCATCGACAATAAATCTCCGGATCCACAATTGTAGTTATCAGAACAGCAGTAAATAAAACCCTTGATAAACTGTTAGGATTATTTGAATTTATGAGTGGTTTGAAAATAAATGAATATCAAGTGTCTTACCTGCAAAGGTTGTTTCAAATCGGTAAAACCAAAAGATAAAAAACTAAAGTAGTATAAAACCAATTAGTGAGCTTATTTAATCTAAATCATGTATATAAAATGTACACGGAACTTATAAAAGAACAATTCATCTAAAATAAGGTGCGTCACCTTTTTCATATTTTCTCATACACAATATTGATGCTCGCATAATAATAATAACACTATATTTTCTCATTCCCCTCGATTTCTAAGGCCGCAACGCAGAAATTGACTGAAATATTGTATTCTTCACCAAAGCACCTTTATCAATTCATTATGCATTTTATCAGCTTAGCTCTTCGCAAGGAGGATAACAATTTTGTGAGTTGATCTGAAATATTTGTAGCTGAACTTTCATAGTATACAAGTGCTATTTTTGAAGCAATACTTGACCTTATTTTTCCATACTAGGCCACTCGACAATTTTTCTTTTTCAATGTTGATTCTGAAAATGAGGAATTTAACACCACCACCATATTATCACAGAATACTCTGGCTGGTCCTTTCAATCCAACCCCAAACATCTTCAGTTTATATCTGAGGCCTTCTACTACTACCATTTCTATGGTAATCTTCAAGGCTACGATCTCTGACGAATAAGTGGATATTTCCACAGTATTCTGTCTTTTGGAGAACCACAAGATTGGAGAACGGTTGCAATAAATAATGATGTCTGTATGAGAGCGCCTAGTCACCTTATTTCCAGCGTGATCAGCATCAACAAAGGCATTGATATTTACGCTTTTTCCAAGTGGTATACTAGGCTTGTTATGCGGCTCCTCTTCTATGGCGTCAGGGTGCATCTGTTGCATTATCCTTGCCGTTTCTTCTGGACTTGGTTCATCTTTTATCGGCATCCAATCTATATTGTAATCTGAGGGGTCCATGACCATCCAATAATTATCATACTTTGATAAGTATTCGAAAATGCTTATTGCTTGAACTAGATGGCATATCCTAGGTCTTGCAAGGTATTGAGAGAGAATTGAAGTTTCAACCAAAATATCCATTCTTCCAAGTTCACACATCCAGCACATCATTCCAATGAGATTTTGAAAAATAGTTACCTTATTCTCATTGCAGAATTCGGAATCATCCAATTCTGGTCTATAGGCTACTGAGGTAAGTGGAACTGCATTTGATTTTGTTTTTGGATAAATTTCAGCTTATTTTTTGCACATGAATTTTTCACAATACTTAGCGCTTCTTTAACATAAGTGTTAGCGCCTAAAGCATAGCAAGGTAAGGTACTATCTCCTTTTGGAGATTGTCTTCCCTATTTTCGTATGTTCATTCCTAAATAAGTCTTTGGTTCCTCAACACTGCCCTCTTTGACCCTGTAAACTGATGAGATTTTATCTATCACAGCTTCTGGGTTTTCATCTATGCAGAGAACATCATCGACATAAATGATGAGATAGGAATAATATTTTGTGCTGTCATTGCAATTACAGGATTTGATGTATACATCATAGTCAGCATAGGTAAGTGAATATCCCAATACTTTTGTAATTGTATCGGAAAAGTGACTTCTCCATGCAGCCGAAGCGGATTTAGGGCCATATAGGGCTCTATCTACAACGGCATATTTACCCTCATTTTCTGAACCAAATAATTCTTTTCCTACCTTAACATGCACTTTCTCTCTATTAGGTGCATTTAGGTAAGCATTGCCAATGTCGCAGGCTAGTATTTTCAAATTATTCAAATAAATAAATAACTCAAAGATTAGTAGTTAACTATATACTACTGCCCATGTTCGGACTTTTTGAAGTTGCCGTACATTATGTACGGGCAACTCGTGGCATACGATTGTACACGACTGGCATTATAAAACAAATGTAAATAAGCTTTGTATTTGAAATACATCATAATGAAAATTCAACAAATTCCATCTCCCTCCTTACCCTCAGGTAGGGGGAGCTCATATCTAGGGGGGTTTCCAGGAACCCTTCAAAAGGTCGGTTTTACTACCCTTTTCATTCCATTCGTCCGAATTATCACATATTTTCTGTCGCTTGTGTTCCTGAGCAGATGCGTTCGAGCAGAGGTGTCGTTTTGGTCGCAGCCACGTTCGCAATGTCCCTGTTGGAGTCGATAGGGATTGAAAAGCATCATCTCGGTCCCGAATTGCCAATGAGTGATCCTTGAGCCACGATATCATAGCGTCGTCAGAGTATGATTGGATGGTGTGGAGAGGTGATGCATAGAGAGATTGATCTTTAACTAAGAGATTTTCTTTTTCGACACTGACATGTGCTATCTGTACCGCATGTTGGAGGTTCTCACGCTTCCGTGTTGATTTTGTGGCTTCCGTCATGTTGTGAACGAATTTATTTCGGATATGCCATTGGTCAATGTGAAAAAGTTTCCAGATGCTTTGGATACATTGAGATGTCCATTGCTCTCCCGTTCTTCTAGATCTTGTCGATTCATAATGTTTTTGCATATATGCACTCCATGCGGTGTGTAGCCTACCCTCCATAAAGTGAGTCCATCATGGTCCTAGCAATAATTGAGATCGAATTGGAGACGGCATTGAAAATTCAGGGCTTAAAGTCCAGGGTACATTCATCCGCCATGATGTAATTCTGGTAAGAATATGAATTTTTAATTGTGTTGGTGTTTCCATTTTTTCCATCCATTTTTCGAATGTTTGCAGATTTTCAGTGAAGAGATTGGTACTCGTAATTTCGGTGCATTTGCCTATATGGTATTTAGTCTCGATAGCAATTCCACAGCGCGAGCAATTGTCCTGGTTCCATTCATTCCGCCGTTCCATATTCACAGCAATTGGTAGAAATCCTGTAGCATATTTGGATATCCATAGGTTAGAATATGAAGATAACAATTTTGTGGACCTACATTTGGCTTTCAAATCTACCAATCGCATCTGCTGGGTTGTCCACTGAAATTTGTCACATATGGTAGGTGTCGCTTTCTTCTTATAATAATCCCATCTAATTGTTTCTTCAAAATTATTATACATCTTAAAATCTTGTTTCCACATTGAAAGGCCTTCCAGGGGGAGTGGGAGCGGTCCTATTGGTGTTGCATATTCTCTTGTCACTTTTGCCATAAAATCACAGGACTGATTTAGAAGCTCGGTACGTGTTGGTGGTCGTTTAGGTGATTTCGCATCCGCATGTCCCATTACTCGTGCGATTTGAATTTTGGTTAGAAGTGATTTGCGTAGGGAGATAGATGCTTTGATGATATCGAAATGTTGTTGCCCCGCCTTAGTATATGAGAATGTTCCTGCTGCGTCGAGTGCTGCATCATTATCGCTGGAGAGTATTGCTGTAGCTTGATGTGGAGAGTGTTTTTCCATTATGTAAGTGAGAAGCATGCCTGCATGTAGGCCCATCATCTCACTTCGGTATAGGTCTGTGTTCTTTGTATCTTCACTAATATTCTGTACACATTTACCTGTAAACACTATTTGAACTTGCATATCGGATGATTCTATTATGGTGCAATATGAGCTATCATTCTCCTTATACGACCCATCTGCTACTATCCGAAAACCATTCGAGAATATATGCTGGACTTCCGACATCGTTATGCTCATGAAGTTATGTTCATGTAGCGGTGGTAGTTTTGTTTCTGAAGCTTCTGTTATTTGGAGCAATGTTGTTGGGGACGGTTTTTGTATCTCTCCTTTGCATTTCCATTAAGCAGAGCCCTGGAAAGAGACTAACTTAACTCCTTTTGTTTCTTTGGTAATAGTGGCACGCTCATATTCTTCTATCGGTACTATGTGTGATTTCAATATTTCTCGTGCCTTGTACCATTTGAGACCTATTCTTTCAGATGTTCTCCTTTCTCTTGTTGGTGAGTATTTTATCACATGTCTTACCTGTTTGTTGTATAGCAGGCCATGTGTAGGATCATAATACCAGTCCCAATCACAGTATTGTAATAATAATAAGAATTTATATTTTAAGTGGGACAATTATAATATCACATAGGAGGGAATTTAATGTCCACTTGCCTCACGTGGAAGCAGGGGGGCCTATTGTTTGGTGGGGACAAGCGGGCCCTACGTAAGTTTCTGGTACTAACGGTACGTATATAGTCTAGTTGAGTTCTCGATAGAACATCAACTTTTCTGGCATCTAAAAAAACATTACGCAAAGCAATTAATTGGTTTGGAAGAGGCGACGAATTCGTTTCTTCATGCAGTCGAACATCCCGATGTATACTTTTCACTTTTCTGGATCATTTCTTTTACCTTTTGTTTCCCTTCTTTTTACAGTCGGGTAATAACGACATAGATCTTCACCTAAAAAGTTGGCGCTCCCTTCGCTCCATTTGAGTGCTATCTTCACTCTCTCATTCCACGCTCGCACGTTAGTGATTCTTGCTCTTCGGAAAAATTCTTCATTCTTTGAAAGGAGGTGGCGATCCATAGGGGTGGGCATCCAAGGTTCCTTTTTAAGTCGGAACCACCGATTGTGGATTTGTGTTCTGGTCGTGTCATCCTCCGTTCCTTTTCCAAGTAGATGAATAAGTTCACATCTTGTTTTCCACATATTCGTTGAGAACGTCAAGAGGGCCTGTATAACTTCTTCTGACCACCGGTCGACTTGGCCTATCGTTCCTTTCATTTTTCTTTTTCGAATGGAATGTTTTAGTTGAATCTCTCCCCATTTCTTGGACAATATGCCCCGAACAAAATTATTCCACCCTACTTTTTTTTGGTCCTTCATCGCTTTTCGAATTTTTCGTCCTCCTCTAATTTTCGGTGGTATTTGGACAGGAAAGTTTTTTGTCCATTGATTCATTATAATTTCGAATCTTCGAGTCAATTTTTCAGCTGTACCAATCTTTTTGATTTTGGTGAAGCATTCTTTGAGGTGTGTATCGCGAGATTTTTTTATTAAGCTGTGTTCACATTTATAAATGTGATCACAGGTTTCAATTTCATTCTGACATAGTGGGCATGTGCCATATTTCGCCTGTTTCCACTCTTTCTTTCGAGCAGTCGTATCCCACAAACGGTGGAGACATTTAACATATCCACCAATGGTATACTTTCCTTTTTTTTCCATGACAATTCCTAAAGCGTCCCAATGAATTAATTTTTTGTGCTTATTCTGAATCCCCCAGGATTTTAGAGCCGCGGCTTCACCTGGAAAGTCTCTCCTAATTCGTATCAATTCCAGTTGGGTATTCTTCGTTAATCTTCTCTCTTTTGTACGAAATGAGATCTTTTGAGCATCCAAATGGGGCATCAAGATGTCGTGCTCAGTGATTGGATTTTTATACTGTTGATCGGCCAGGTCATCCATTAGTGTATTTAATTGCGCTGGCATGGACAATTCATTGAAGGGAACATTGTCATCCTGATGTGAATGCACGTGTGTTAGTTGAACTTTAATTGGAAGATTCCAAAATAACTCTTGCACTTCTAAAATAACATCAATATTATCATCCATTGCATTTTTTGTAGAATGATGTATTTTATTCAATATCCTATCAATCGATGATTTTGAATCAGTGAATACTTCCATTTTCATCTTTTTTCGCTTCACTTTTTCTCGAATCGCTAAGTCTTTGATATACAGAAGTATATGTAATATTCCTAGTAGTTCTGCTCTATCGGATGAGCAATACTCCTTATCCACTAATAAAGGAGCATGGGCTTGATACAATATTTTTCCTCCTTTTTTCTTTGCTATACAATAAGCGTAGGACCCTCTATCATTTTGGTGAGCCGATCCATCAGAAGCAGCAACAAGTTTGTTCCTCAAGAAAAGTTTTCTTATTTTTTGATCTTTCTTTTTCGATGTTTTAGTGTGCAGGTTCCATTTCTTCTTTTGTGATGTCTGTATTTGAGAAGGAATTAAATGTAGGTTCCTACGTGTTGCTTCACTCAGAACAGGAGAGTTATTTGATTGAGTTGCTATTACCCACACTACTTCTTTTTGGACTTTTACATCAACAAATGATGGAATGCCACGGCATTGTTCTAAGGTAGGATCTAATACATATTTCGGTGTCAGTGTAGTTCTATTCGAATTTTTGACATACATTCTTTTACCATCTGATAGAAATTTACCTGCATTGTAAGTTTTCCAAGTAAAAATTTGATGAGTTAGATTCTTACTGTTTCTTTCAATTTTTTGGTATGCAGGTCGCCGTAATATTCACTTTCCTCATTCATTTTGATTCTTCCAGCCAATTCTTGCCTATATTGTTCATGGATATTCATATAGTCACATATCTTCGATTTTTGCTTCATTTGGTTCAGTTTCTTTTTGTGACTTTGTTTTGCTGACTTCTTCTTTCTTTTATTCTTTTTCTTCGGTTGTTGCTGATGTTTTTGATTTTTATTTTTGTTTTCATATTTTTTATCACAGAGCCGAGGCTAGTCCTTTCCCTAAAAGTAGTAGCCAAAAAGGAAGGCTGTGGACCCCCGGAAGGTTCGAGTATTATGCCAGTTCCTGGTAGTAGACATAATATAAAATGAATTTAGGAAATTCAGTGGAGAAATATATTTTTTTAATTTATTTGAACAGCTTATTGTTGTTTATTCACTACATTTTATAGCTAAAGCATATTATGAAAGTGTATTCATATAGAGCATGTTTTTCTATTAATTGTAGTATTTTTGTGTGTGTAAATGACATTCACATGTCGAAATAAAAGGAGAAACGTAAAACGTATGTATAAACGTACTAAGAAGAAAACTGGAGTTCGTGAAATTCAAAAAGATTTTTTTCTCGTATTGTCCTACGTACATACGGTTTTTAAGAACATCAAAAACAAAAAAACTTATTTTCTCGTAGCTTAATTTTAAAACGTGAATATCTCGGGAAGGAGAAGGAATTGGGCCAAATAAAAAAATTTAAAATTCATAGAAAAATTAATAGAATCTTCTAAGTAAAATATTATTTAGGTTTAATACTTAGGTAAATAATATTCAATTACGAACATTCATTTAGGATACAATATACTAAGTGAGAAATTACTTAAGTTTAAAAGGGAGTGATATTTAGAGACCCTGGATTCCCTATTAGAAAAAAGTTGTATTCAGAGCTGAATAAAATTGAATGATCGTCTCTGTTCCAATGTTCATCTTCATGATGGATATAATTTACTTCTATTTTTCGTGTAAATTTTTATTTTTTGCCTAATAGACAGAATGACAGTACACTGTAGGGGGCTTGTGCCCGCCCTTGATTAGGGGGGCCCACAGCTGATTTTTCTCTGCTGTGCTGCCCTTCTTGGCAGTAACCTTGATCCAGGATAGTATCGTGATCCTAGGAGGTGTCTTCTTAGTGGACTATGCGCTATCAGCCACAACATCTTCCGCTTCTTCCGCGATACTATGTGTAGCCTTTACATTCAATTTCTGAAGTTGTTTTTGGATAACTTTTGGAACTAACCTCTTCCTCTCATTGTCTTCACTCCCTATACTGTCAACACTTGATGCTACTGATGATGCACAGGATTTAGTATCATAGTATCGCATTTGATTACTATTAAATGATACACCTCCAGTACTTCCAGCAGCTGTACTAACTGTTTCGTCATCGCCTTGGAAATTCCAAACACTGTTCCCGCCGATCAAGTTGATGCTTTAATCAATTTCGAAGGGATTATCCAATTCGTCCTCTATTTCAAGAAATCCAATGGAGTCGTCATCGATGTCGGCCTGTATCTCTTGGTCTAATTCATCGTCATCTTGTGTGATGAAGGTCTGTGACTCTGGATGATATTTTTCGCTTTTCGTTTTTTCGATAGCATCCAATGTGAAAATTTGTTTTAAACTCGCATCTGGGAATAGGAATTTTACATACGTAGCTAAGGACCTCATGAAATCATAGGCCTTTGTAGCCTTATCAGGTCTATAGGTAGCTGTGAATAGAGTATCAGAATTCCATTTTTCGTCCATGGAAGCAAAAATACGGTAGTTATCTTGGATGTCACGTATGTTGACCACAATATCACGTACGGTCATCGTAGAATTTCCTATATTTTTATCAAGATTTACAATCTGGGTACAGTCACACATGGCAATTTGTTGCATCATAGCCTTGTGCTTGGTTACCATGTATCTATACTTTTGCTTTGTGGTAGGTTTCATATATTGATGGAATTCATCAATAACCCTATACTTGACGCCGAGAATCCATTTCTTTTTCCTTGGTAATGCTCTCAAAAAACGTTTGACTTTCGTTCCAATTTCAACAGGAGCATCGATATGCATGGCTCTGAGTTTACTCTTTTTGTCAACGTCCTTTTGTCCGTTAAGAACTCTCCAGGTAAGTCCAATCTGAAATTCGGATTCAATATTATTCTTATTCATGGATTCATACAATTGTTTCACAGCCTGACACCACTTTTCCTGGTTTACTGTGCGAGGCATATATGCAAGCCATCCACATGATCGAACATTTGGATGTTGAACAGAACAAACGTAGAATCTAATGGAGCGGTTCTTGCACCATCCTTGGATATCTGCATCGAAGTTGGTAAATCCGAGTCGCAGCTTTGTATATATGTATACTGATGATTCGGGGGACCTCGCTCCATTAAAGTACTTTTTAATGTCAGTAATACGTTCCGGGATATCATCTGGCTCGCTGATTTTGTCTGTGATGGTGTCTGTCTCCCAAGGTAAGAGGCAAAAGCCATCATCTCCATAATTTACCATTTCGCTAAAAACGTCCATTAGATACCTCCTGAGGCCTTCCGTTCCTTTGTATTCATCTGGTATGGTGAATGCTAATGAATAACGACAGGTGTTCATAGTTTTTCCACTTTGAGTCAGGTTTGTTTGGAGCTTCTTTCCTGAGTATTTACTATTTTGCTTCATGATGCTATTGTTTTTCTTCGGAGTTACTGGTGAATTTTTCGAAATTAGCATATCTCTTTTCGTTTTGATTATTTCTTGTAACACTGATTTGGGCCAAATATCGATTGCATCGGATTGAATGGGAACACCAGTTTCAATTGTATACTGATGGTATGCGATCCTAAGACTTTCCACTGTTGCTTTCATGATGTCTCTATCCTGGAGCGTATCTTTGATCTTAATGGAGTGATCTTTCTGCTTTCCGGACGTCTCATCATTTTTCAGAACAGGTTCTTTTGATTTTTTAACTTCCTGAACAAATTTGTTGTTGGGTGAAGTTTCAAAATCTTCAGAATAATTGTTGACTTTTCCTTCTTTTGGAGTTTCTTTTTCAATATTTTCACAAGCAATTCCAATATTCGATTTCGGTTTGATTATTTCTTCTTCCTTTTCTTCAATGGGAGGTAGCGGATCATTATCAGGAATATCGTTGAGTATTTCCAGAGTCCATTCCTGAAGGTCTTCATATGACATATCTCGGATCACTTGGAGGGACTTTTTCTTTGTCTTATCTTTATTCATGTGCCTAACAAATATGCATAATTCTTCTTTGTTAAACAGTTAAATTTCAGCAAGGCTTGAAGATTTAGAAAGGTTCATAAATTTGATTTGTGCTAAGTCTTCACGGACCTCGCTTTCAATTCGTTCTCGTAGAAATTCTCTTCTCATCTCCGTTTCGACTTCCTCTTTCGCTTCCTCGATATCCAACATTAACACATCTGACGACATTGTTTTAACTGCGTCTGAGTTGGTATCTTGTTGCCTGATTTTCCATGCCTGGACAACTTGTCTCATTTGGTCAATTGGTAGAGCTAGCAGCTGTCCTAACTTTGTCGATTTGACGAAAGTAAAAACATTCTCTTCGTTAACTTGGATGAGTTGACTTTCCTCATCTATCTCCATATCTGTCACTTTTCTATCATCGTTAACAAGATCAATAATTTTCTTTTTCTCCCTTTCGATATCCATTTGTGCAGGTTTCTTATGCCTCGGTGGTGGAGAGAGTGAATGTTTATCAGTCTTTGATCGGCGAATCTTGACCTTATCTGGTGATTCAATGACTTTGGCTTTCCTTTGTGTAGCTTCGTCCGTGTGCGTAGAACCTCTACTAGTATGTTCTATGTATTTACACTTAAAATAAGAAATATTTGCAATTGCAATTTGTGTAGCTTCGTCTATTTTCTCTTTTTTGATTTGCACTGATGAGAAAGATTTTTCCATCTTGGAAGTGACGAATTTGTCAATGTTGCCACTTGATTTCTTAGCAAGGGATTTGTTGGTGGAACCTGGCGGACGGCCGCGCTTTGACTTCGGTGGAGTTTGTTTGCCCATTGTAATCCATTAAGATAATATTTCTTGCCGTAGATGCCGTATCTATTTTTACGTATGATCTTTTATAAATTCGTAAAGTATCCAATGATCGGGATCAAATTTGGGGATCAGATATCGTTAGAACGGGACCACTTGCGATCTTGTGAGTCTCCAGTTGCTCCTCAATTCTATGGGGTTAACTATTGTGATAATTTGTATGTTGTGAAATTTTCGTCGGAATTGTTTTTTCACTTATGATTGGTTCTTTGGTGGGTACTTTTTTGGTGGATTTACGTAGGATTACGTAGAATTTGGTATATTTAGTATAATTTTAGGTTTATCGGTTGGCGACTTTTCGTAGAAGTAGTATTTTCAAATTATTCAAACCTGCTAACAAAAATCCCAACCTCACACTATCCCTCCCTGCTGCAGAAGAATATGTTGTGTGAGCTGGTACCTGATTGTGGTGGCCTCCTGCCACTAATCTAGCCTTTCTGGCAAGGTCTGATTTCACATCAAATATAATATGATAGGGTATCAACTTTGAACCTACCGGTAAGTGCTCATCATTTTTCAAGAGTCGAAACGCAATTCTGACATTTTAAGCTCTTTTTTCGATAGCTTTATGCCATAGATCGTTCCCATTCTCTTGGTCATAGAGGTAAGCCTGATCAACACTGTCTGGTACTTTGATGCCATATTTGAGCACTTTCTTTGGTACCCTTAACATGCTGATAATCTTACTTTTGCTTTTAATCACTCCTATAACCCACCATGCAAAAGCAGGTTCGGTATGGATGCTTCGAGATACTGCGTATTCCGCAAGATCTATAGGTAAGCTTTCTTTAATTTGTAGCATTGGAATCATTTAATTGAACCATCTAAAAACTCAATTTCAATTTCCCATCGTTTCGTGGTAACAACTCGTTTGCGAGCTCCTTTATGATCAATCCAGACGTTCTTTTTGTTGATAGCGACAAAATCATCCCTTTTGTGACTAACAATTCCAACAATATTGGAAAAATCAGCATTATTGTTGCGCTCTAGCGATTCAGTGATACTCTGGGTAAGTACATTGGCTGAAGATTCGGCATATGAGCCATCCTGAAAGGAAATTTCATAATTTTTATTATTCTTTGCACTAACATTTTTGATTGTACCGATTTTGCTTTCCCCATCATGAGATAATCTCACTTTTCTGCCAAGTACCAAATACTCATTTTCTATTAAATTCGGTTCCTCTGACTGATATATCTCATCTGCACTAGGAATTTTTAAATATTTACCTTTTTTGTCATAGTAATCTTCAAATCCATAAGCGTTAAAATCTATTTCATCTTCATATTCTTTTATTTCAAAAATATTATTGTAAATATCAGTACCTATCATTTCCCCAGAAAGATTAGAAATAGTAGGTGTTGAATAATTCCCTATTTCATTTTCAACTTTAATTTCAAATTCTTTCATTTGTCTTTTTATATTTTTGGTATTTTTCTCATCAATTGTGATGGTTGAAACAGTTGATCTTACCATGACTTTCGATTCGTCAGTAAGCACGTAGAATGCCATGCCTTGACCAAGACTAGTCACGGGACCAAGCCATCAGCCTATGAACATTCTCATTTGGCTTTCTGGTGAGTGGTACCAGATCCATTCGTACCAAGAGGAACTTATGTATTCTGTGATGTTCAGTGTATATCCTCTCACTTTTTCTGTAGGCGTTACGTCATCTAAATAAAAATGCCGCATAGCCGTTAAAGCACGTATGGAGGATACATATTCCCATGCATAATCCCATAATCAAATGGGAGTGCGACTACTGTTCCATTGCGTTTCAGTTTGATGAAAGTTAATAGATTAAGTGCTTTCCTTTTTTGCAGCATGGTAAGTTGCGACGCTTTGACTGGTCTAAACATCTTTTTGTTATCCAGCTGTGCAAATTCGTTTAGCACTGCTTGGATTGTCAACTCGGTATATCGTCCAATCACCTCCCTCATAGACACTTGTTCGTGTTTTGAAGCCGATTTGATGTGGGCCATTGTGAGTGCCACTACTTTTCGGAACACATCTTTAATTACGATGTGTCTCATTCTTTTCAAATGTCTCTCAATTCTTTTAATCTTGTTCATAAATTGATTTGTTGCTTTCACTTGCATGTGTCATACTCCACGTCGGTGCAACGATGCATAATCCACTCTTTCTCGTTGGCGCAACGACATCCTCACTTCCTCTCTCGATCCCTCATTTTCCTCTGGTTGTGCTGATTCTTGAGTATCATTTGTTGCACTAGCTTCGTCGTCATTCATCATTGTTACGTCATCGGGCTCTTCCATTATATGGAAAATAGAGAACAATAAATAGAGAACAGTCTATATCAACTAGATGTGCACTTCTAGTCATTAAGATATAATAATTGTATGTTAATATTTATTATTTGTAAATCGCCAATTTGTTATTGGCGCTAAATTTGTTTTAAATTAGTGACATGTGACTGTTCGTATGTCACAGATATGTAGAGATCATACTATGACACTTGTAGGCGTATCACGATCCAGATTCATTCTTCTTTTCCCCTTGATATTAGGATGCATCTAAATTCATTCGACCCCTGTTGAATAAGAGAGGCGAGATTAAAGTGCACATCACATGTGAAGCCAATGCTTTCGTTAATGCATCACTTCTATTCTCAGTTGATCTTTTAAAGATTAGCTTTCCTATTCCAGATGCAACACCGCCTTCACGAACATAGTGCCAAGAGCAAAAATGAATCTTCTTCTTTAGTAAAGCATCTGGCTTTAATAATAATAATAATAATGTTAAGTAAAAATTAGTTTTGGTATGACGGTAGGAAAATCTGACCTATGTGGTCAGTAAATGTTGAATCGATCTTGCCGCATACGTAGTTGGAGTCTGTAGGTTTATACTACATCACTGAATTTTTGTTTTAGGAGTTGATATGTTTGGGCGAGAAGAAACGATCATCGCGCGTATGATGTGCCGGGAGCTTTCTATGGAAAATGTGTTGCCGATAACTTGTTTTGCCCATTGGGCCGGGGTTTTCGCATGGTAAGTGTTGGTGTACCATTTATCACCATAGAGGGCGTGCCAATTTTTGTTTGCTCTTTTAAGAATGTTTTTATGTCGTTTTGGGTGTAAAGAGAAGGAAATGAGTTTTTTGATTTGTGCAGATGTTTGCGATGTTTCATAGGTAATGTTATTTGTTTTGAAAAGGGTTGATTGTTGGCTGAATAGGAATTCTGCTGCAAAGGGGCCAAGCATTCCTTGATGGTCAATTGTAAACGGTAGATGTCTGTAGCGTTTCGTTGCCGACTCTTGTGCTAATTGATCAGCTGTTGCATTGGAGGTGCGATTGTGTTTGAGTTTGAGTTTTTTGTATTCGTGTTGTTTGTGGTGCGTGTTCATATCTGATATGATATCTGTATACGAGAGTGTTGCGCATGTTGATTTGCAAGGAGGGATCATGTTGATGTCAATGAGGGTATTCGAATAATGTTCACTATTGGTGTGTATTGGATGGCGAACTACTACATCGCCTGGTCTCATCTGAGGTGCTAGATCAAAAAGATGTGGGTGCTCTAGGAGCGTATCTTGGGTTGTGGTTTGGGAGATAAGAGGGAAGATGTGTTGGCATACTGTGTATACCGAATCACGCATCCTGTTGTGAAGTTCTATTTTGCTTGTTCTTGAACAGGTGAAGAAGTGATCACCATATTTATCTATGGTTTGCCCACACTTGCATTTTGATGGGACGGGCGACCATAAAATTAGTCGCAGTTTTCGTTGGGCGTAGGATCTGAATTCGACGTCGGAAAACCGATTACTTGCATCTGTTCGGGAGATCGTGCTGAGGGGCAGGGATGTCAGTAGTGACATGCAGGATGGTAAGTGTTTCTTTACCTCTTGAGGTATTTGGGGCCATATTGTTTTCATTCTCATAACATAAATTGTTTTTTGTATTTTGCTATTCGATGTTGCAAGTGATGTATGGAGAGTATAATGTTGAATGGGTGCATCTTGTAGGTCTGGGCATATGGAGGAAGAATCCAGGTTTGAAGTGTATTGAGCAGTAAGCTCGCGATAGGTTTGGAATACTTTCAAGTTGGAATTCTTCCAGCTGCGGAAGGAGTTGGTGATGTACGTTGGGAGCCTTATAGATATGGGGTCGTCATCTTCTAGGTTGGGAGAGTCTATTCTTTGTGGGATCAGGCCATGTTGTGTAGCGCGAATTGTTCTGGCAAGTGGGGTGATATAGCACTTTACGGCATTTGCCGACATATCATCAAACCCCAGACCTCCTAGTCCAGTTGGCGTTGTGGCTATGCACCACGCATGGTCTGGAGTCGGAGTGTGAGCGTCAGGGTCGGATACCATTTTGGAGAGAAAGGTTTTGGTGATGTTGTTGACATCTGTGATGAAATTCAGTGTTATAGTGTTTGGTTTGCGAGGAGGTGTTTGGAAAGTGGAGGACATTGGTGGGTATCAGGTGCGTAGTGTAATGTTGCAGTGAATACTTGTATAGGGTGGTGGATATATGGGGGTTGTTGGCTAGGAGCTCATGCATCGTTGATACGGCTTGTTGGAGTTTTTGGAGTTTGTTCGTTTGGTATTTGTGGACGAAGGCGGAGTTTCCTATTGGGGCACCAAGAATCCGAATACCGTCGGTTACTTCTCCAGAATTCACAACTGACAAATTATCTCCAAATATCAAGTACCTAAAAAATCGTTTGTGACGAAAAAAAAAGACAAAGTGGTCATGAGTAAAGATCATAGATCATCTTGCTCTAATCGAAAAATTAGATAGCATCGTGATTACATAATAGTACAGTCACTTCGCTCTTAGATATACACGGGGTGCAAAGAGTATTCTTGTATATGTAACAGAAAAATATATCTAGAATAAAATTCTAGCTTTCTACGTAAGTATATACGAGAGTATACACTATAGTACAGTCCTACATACAGGGGGTTTAAAATCTAATGCTACCTCCTCTCATCAACCCATCAATCGCACGCAGCGCCTATAGAATATCGTTCTCAACTGATTAAAGATGCTTCCCAGTTGACGAAACTTCTGCAACGACCCACTTTATGAAAACAAGGAACGGTGAAT
>Ga0209092_10001716_pt1 | contig 20904 bp, 22 predicted proteins | sample FraStrMetagenome_FD_187446 | JGI IMG/M metagenome (GOLD analysis project Ga0209092, IMG submission 187446) | Marine eukaryotic phytoplankton communities from Arctic Ocean - Fram Strait ARC3M Metagenome (SPAdes) (version 2) | ecosystem: Environmental > Aquatic > Marine > Oceanic | place: Fram... | reverse complement strand
TTGTGTCTTGGAATGGACTTGGGAAGACGAGAGAGTGGAATGAGAGATTTGGTACCGCCAGAGTCGAGAAGGCAGTTCATAAAGGTGAAGACTGTGTCGGACGCCGGAGATATCCCCTCAGTGATGATTTGAGGAACCGGCTCATTTGAGGGATCGGTGGAATTGAATTCGTCATCATAGGGAGTGACGGATGTGCCGTCGTCATCGTTGTTTTTGCTTATTTGTTCGTTGTTGAAGTTATCGTTCGACCCTTTCACTGATGTGGTAGTCGCTTTGTTGCGGGCAGGTGGGCGGTAGTTAGGACCTTCTTTGTTGAAAATGCAATAATGCCATTTGTGGCCGCCATGGATGGGGCAAATGTCGTCGGGCTTGAGGTGTGGAGAAGCTGTTGTTCTAGAATCGTTAGTGTTATAATTTTTATTATCACGTTGGTTATTATTATTATTATTTCTAGTAGAGTTTGCATGTGTGTGACGTGATATGTTTGATGAGTTTGATGATTCGTTATGAAAAATGTCAAAGTATTGAGCGAGCTCGTCGATGCTCTGCGTTGATAATTTATTTCCGTGCTTGCGGAATTCTTTCTTCCATTGGGATGGCATGGCAGAAAGGTAGATGGATTTAATACGTGTGTCGTCGAATTTGTCGTTTTCCTCTGCGTCGGGAATGAGCAGGATTTGGTTGTTCAGACGCAAGAGCTGATTCTTAAAAACGGAAGGTTTCGTATGACGTGGTTTGAAGATGTGGTTGATGTAATTTAGTTGATCTTGTAGAAGTTCTGACGTGTCTCGTGGGTCGTGTAGACGTATGAAGGTGTCGACGTCTTCTGAGAAGTTTGTTGGAGAACGATCGGCGTCATTCTGACGTGGTCGGGTGATGTCGTACCACTCAGTTAACGCTTCTTGACGTAGGCAGCGCGTGAAAGTGTAGTAGAGGTTCGGTCCGTTATCGCCGTCGAATTGGACTTGAATCATGATGTCGAGAACGTGCTGGTAGAAGGTTGCTCTGGCTGCAAGTAGGGGACTGGATTTAAAAATGGGAAAATGTACTGTTTCCTTTTCGTCGGGGAAGAAGGGATGAGGAATTTTTAATTTGTAGTGTTCTGTAGATGTCCATTGATAATTAAGGCGGAAAGGGGGATTAAATTCGTCATGAAGTTTGGCAAGTGGATGGGGTTGGCGACTGTGGTTACGATGGTTCTTCCTTGTGTTGTTATCGTTGCCGTTGTTTCTTTGATGATGATAATTACGTTTGTTAAGTTGATTACTCATGTTGATGGATTAAAGATGTGGAATAGATTAAGTGCAATTGCTATCGATAATTATCGATGCAGTACTCGACCAGGAAGGAGTATTGCGAGATGTAAGATGATGAAGGAAAATGTAATATGAAAATTATAAGATTAAAAAGTAAACTAAGATTGATCTTCTGACTCATTTGCAGAAGGTAACCTCAATATCAAGATAACCGTTATAGGCTAATCTAGTATATCAAGCAGTGTGCCTACTGCACTCTCTATAAAACACGAAAGGAACACAAGACAAAGACAGCAAAAAGTCAAGTAGGAACATGAACGAAGAAACATTGCAATCCACAGTGAGCAATGAAACAATCTCGACCGTTCGAAAACCCACCTATCGTTACATACTCACTGGAAAAGCAGCTCACAGTCGGATAGGACCTCTTCTGCCACAGGAATGGATCGATGGCACGAAAACTGCTTCCGAAACGTACGATGAACCGATTGACTTCCTTTGGGAAAATTCTCCGAGGTTTAATACCAAACGTCTGCGGAATGGGGTTAAATGTTACTCGCATTTACCCAATGGCTCGATATTGGATGATAAATGGGCATTGGCACGAGTGACTAGCCGAAAGCGGCATTTTTTGGAAAGTTATTGTTTTCGTGGGATGTCTGGCTTTCGTGACTTTGCCTGTGCAATAGGTTTGTGGGATGGAGAAGAGATTCCGGTTGGGACGACGATAGGATTATCTTCGTCTTATCCAAAGTTGTTGGATGCCACTGGTTATAATGTTGCACAATATCATTGCGTTTCGGAAAACCTCTCATTTCCTTGCGCGAATGTCTCGGCTATGAACGAGGATGATGATAATGCGTATACGCAAACTTGGGTAATCAAGGATGCGAATTGCAACGGAGCAGGTGGGATATGGATTGTTTCAAAGCGTAATATTGCTGAATTTTTGAGGAGAAAGCAGTCTGATGAAATATTATTTGAAGATCATAGATACGTTGCGCAAAAATATGCTTTTCCGCCTCTTTTGTGGAAAGGTAGAAAAAGTCACGTTCGATGTTATTGTGTTTTGACTGCGGACGGAAAGTGTTATGTTCATCGCAAAGCATTTTTGCACGTTGCAAATAGCTCGTTTACCGATTTCACTTCTTCATGCACCAGTGATCAATGCGTGCACATCACGAATTGTTGTGCAAACAGTCACGATGAGGAAAAGTTTGCTGGCGAAATTTGCATTGACTTTGAAGATGATTGGAGTAGCGATGATGCAGAAATTTTGTCCTCGTTCTTTCCTTCGATAAAACGTTCAATTCGCGAAGTTGTCAAAAGTTTTCGACCATTTGTAGAAAATGGTCTTTCCAACAATGGGTTTGAGTACTTAGGTCTTGACTTCATTCTCTCTGGAGATTACGATGAGAACAATCAACATCTTCTCAATCTTGAAGCATATTTATTGGAGATAAATTCCCCACCATCTCAAGATACAGCAACAGGTTTGCCACATGCTGAAGATGTACACAATAGCGTCCTTAGTGATTTGATCAAACTCTGGATAGAACCAAATGTATGTAGTAACATGTCAGCCTCAACACCAGGTGGTTGGCGTCTAGTGTCATCACTTAATAATAAAAATACTGCTAAATCGATGGTATCATACGATCGATGCGTCCTTATGAACCGATTCCGTTGGGCGGCATTCGAAACTCGAATGTTGAAGCTTTCAACACATGATTTATTAGATACAATACTAACAAAACGTATACAGCGGAAAGCGAGGAGTCAATTTGAATACTTTTCTTTGACCGAAGAAGTATTCTTTGAAAATGCGGGAGGGAGCCAAGTTCCGAATCAATGCACATCCTTGATGATGTCATCATTACAGAATCGAGACCGATCAACTATTGGTAATGACTCAAAATTAAAGGCGCGCACAAATATGAAAGATCTCTTAAATGCTCCGAGTTCAAGCTCCATATTTTTTGGAAGCAATGCAACAAGCTTGCTTCGTAATCTCGCTCTAGCGTTTTCTGGTTTCGCTTCGCGCCCGAGATTCAAAATAAGTGCATACGATGAAATCGTCGTTTCTGATAGAAATCATAGTGCCAATATCGATCCCTGGGTGACCTTATCTCAGTTGACTGGTGCAAAGTTAGTTTGGTGGGAGAGCGAAAATGACCAATTGTCAATCTTTGATGGGTTAAAAAAATGCATTTCCTCTAAAACAAAAATTGTTGCGATTTCTCATTCTTCGAATGTTTTGGGTTATGTTTATGATATTGAAAAAATCGTTCAAGTTATCAAACAATTATCAAATGGAAAAGCACAGGTAGTTGTTGATGGAGTTGGATTGGTTCCTCATCGTTGTCCAAATTTGATATTAAGCAATCCTGACTGGTACGTAATTAGCACACACAAAATGTTTGGACCACATGGAGGAGTATTGTGCGGATCAGAAGAAGCACTTGGCTACTTGTATGGAGAAGAGGATACTATTTCGAGCGCTGACATTTTTTTGGAGAATGGAACAGTCAATATTGAAGCTTGCGAAGGCATGAGTGGAGTTTACGACTACTTTTCATATTTGGGTTCGTTTCCCTTGGACGTATGTTTGAATGTTGGAAGAGAACAACAAATTTGTCATTCGCCAGACATCGGAAAATATCTCATAGAGGCTTATCGTCGGATTCAGATTTCCGAAAATTATTTGATGAATATATTGATTGGATCGTTACGAGAAAATCCCAATGTATGCATTATTGAAGAGAAATTTATCGACGAAAATAATCAAGATGGAGCTTTATCCGCAAGGCGACTACCCATTGTCAGTTTTATCCACCGCAATCTTTCATCTATGGAAATCGTTCGATTTTGTCGAGCAAATCATATTAAACTTCGAAATGGATATTTTCTATCAGAGAAGTTATTGAGGTCTCGAGGAGTTGATATAGATGACGGAGTGGTTCGTATTTCGCTGTCACATTACAATACGGTTTCTGAAATCAACAGGTGCATTAGAATTCTAAAAAAGATGGACAACTGGTAATACACAGGGTCCAATAATGAATGCGTGATCATGTAAATGCTTCCCTAAGGAGTATTTTTAAATTTTCAAATTAGAAATTGTATGTTAAGACCAGAGGTTTTTTGGGTGAGATGGTCATTCCTGTTACAGTTTAGCTGTGTATTGAAGTACCGTTCTACAACAGGATAGAAAATATAAAGGTCGATTATACATCATGACCTAATCTTGAAAAGTACGATACGCGGAGTAACCTTCGTCACAATCCCCCAAAAGGCTTCTCTTATGATGTTGCTCATGCAAAAATGATTTTAGTTTCAGATGTTTAGTTGCTAAATATGTCATGGTGCGAAGATGTCCACATCAACACTGGGAAGGTAAAAGAGCGGAATCTTCTATAATTTACAGAAATAAAGAAAACCTACACCGTCTTTGCAACGACAAAAGTGCCTTGCAATTGTTGAAGTTGTTCAACAAAAATATAACAGATCACTACAGAAAATCTGCATAAGGTCGACTTCCTAACACTGAGTGTGTAAAGTGAAATGAACGCGCTAAATCTACGTTTAATTACGCTAAAAAACATTCATGAAGTATGTGATGCCAAATATTCAATTACCGGTATTCTTTTTTTACTGCATACTTATTTAGTAAACTTCTACTCTTGTATCAGTTATTCTTGTACGTCAGGAATTTGTCATTGGAAATCCACGTGGTTGAACATGAGTACTAAGTGTCAGTCTTAATATATTAAATAGCAAGGAACGTGACGTGACATGGCAGGGACCTTTGACATTGTGCTCAGATTTGAAACTGATAGCCAACAACATTCAAGGAGTAAACTTGATTTGGAGAACCCATCTAATTTACCAATGATTTTTCGTTAATACAACAGTGCAAATTAACTAAATTTAACAGCTTCTCTTCCCACCATGATACAAAGCACATCACCAATCCTAGCTGGAAGACTTGTCAAGGAATTCAGTAACAGAGGGAAGCGCATAGAAGGCATCAACCATAGAAACCAATTTCGGTGTGCTATTAAAAACTTCTTTTGTTATTCCATCAGTCGAACCTCCCATCAATTGCTTTAGAGGTGGAGCAATAATAAAATCAGCAATAGAAGGCTCCGCTCGCTTTCCCAACCATGGACCAACACTCAGATCAATTGTCCTCTCCAAATTTTGAAGATGTCTGGGTACGATGCTATCGTTCAATATTTTCCTGACATCCTTCCTCAACTCAGGTTTCTCATCCAACACCGAAAATCCAAATCTCGACGAGTACTTGCTCACATTTATACCCATGAACAAATCTTTTTCAGAATCCATAATCGAGTCTATCTGAGCTGCTTCCATGACATCGGCCGGATAAAGTGAAGAATTGGACATTCTACCCACAGCACGCATAATCGCTGAGCTTTGAGCCAACATCGTCCCATCCACCACTAATGCAGGAAGCTGTCCATAGGGAAGCTCCCCACTTGATTTTTTGGCATAGAAACTTTCTCGCGTCAACCGCACGTCTGTAAATGGTATCTTCGCATGATACAAGGCACAGCGGATGGCTTCGGCTTTCCCTGCAATGTTGAAGTAATAAAGTATTACAGGCTTTGCATCTTCTATACCGAAATTGTAAGTTGTTTCGGTTGTCATTGTGGTGTACGAGCCTTCAGTCTCAAGGGTTTGATCTTTGTACCGACAGATGTATGGATGTGCTCTTGTAAGAATATATGATTCGTGGATTGGTAATTGGTAATTGGTAATTGGTGTATCCACGGTTCACTGTGCACCAAGTCATCATTCATGTATCATGTATCATGTATCATGTCTGTACATGTATTAATACAGTAAAGAGTAGACAGTGGAGCGCAGACGGTCCAAATTCCAAATCACTTGCGTTCGTTTGATATTCTCTTGATGTTCGGATTATGACATGACGCAATTCGACACTCAGCTTACTCGCCACGTTGGGAACTTCTGATTCTTGACACGCTCCCAGAACGTCCCAACAATCATGCTGGCAACATGTGCCCACGGGAGCCATAGTCATCCACGACAAGATCACAGAAGCATGCGAGACCCTATTGCATGTCCATAGAACACACACTTATTTTTTTTGAAAAACATTCTGTCACTTTCTCGATCCATCACTTTTTCTTTTTTATACAAAAAATAGACATCCACCTCCAATGCATTCCCCACTCATCTACCTCTTTGCCATTTTATCCGCACGGAACAAAGCTTTGCATTCGAACGTGCATCCCATCGTTGGTGAACCTTCTTTGTCCATGGTAAGCCAGTCCGTAGCGGCATATTCACACGACGTGAACACTGGTATGCTACGAAAGATGCAGAGTAAGGCGGATGTCATTGCGTTTTCCAACGAGTTGCAAAAGTTGATATCCAGTGGCCGAGTGCAAGTTGCAGAGCATAAACTTTTGAGTTGTTTGCGCCGATTCGAACGTTTAGAGGAAGGGATTAATCCTGATTCTATACATTTCGGTATTGTCATTAAAGGCTGGTGTAAAGGGAATGGTTCGAGTTTGTTGAAGGCTGAGCAGTTACTGGATAAAATGCAGGATATGTATTTGTCGGGGAGGATGTGGCTTCGTCCTAATGCTGTCGTGTTCAATAATGTTATCATGTCGTACTCGCGGCAAGGGAATGTGTCAAAAGTTGAGGAGCTTTATGATAAGATGAAGGAATTTTACTATGAAGGCAACGTTGACGTAAAACCTAATGTTCTTACGTTGAATTTTATGTTGGACTCTTTATCGAAAAGTTTCGAGAGGAAAAAGAGGCAAGAACCTATCGTTAATCCATCAAGAGCTGAAGATATAATTAAGAACATGAAAAACGAATTCGGTATTAGACCAGACACAATAACTTACAACTTATTCATAAACGCGTGGGTGAAGAGCTCTCATCCTGATAGTGCGCGGAAAGCAGAAGCTATAGTGCGAGAAATGATCGAAAAAGTTGAAAATGGACAGCAGTCGGTAGAACCAGATATTTTTACATACAACAGTATTTTGGTAAGATTTCATTCCATTTTTTCTGACCTAGCTGACATATTCTAAAATATTTGATTGTGTAAGAACGCATGGTCGAAAAGTAAAGAAGAGGGTGCGGCGCAACGAGCACAAGATCTACTCGATGGAATGGAAAATATGTACCAATTGGGAAACAAAAAACTAAGGCCTAATTTGAGAAGTTACAGCTCAGTGATGTAAGTTTCAAAGTTCTTGTAAGATAACTCTCAACCGCAGGAGAATCATGTTTTCTATTCCGAAGCACGCGCTAACGAATCTCCTTTAATTTCTTAAATAGAAACGCTTGGAGTAAAAGCAGGGATTCTCGCGCAGGTAGTCAAGCCTCTTTGTTATTGAAACGAATGACAAAATTATACAATGATGGACGAAAAGATTTAAAGCCTGATGTCGTGGCGTACACAGGTGTAATGCAGGCACTTGTAAAAAGAAGAGACCCGGAAGGAACAAATATCCATGCAGTGCGCAAAGCTACAGAGATACTTGAATACATCGAGAGATTATATGAATGTACAGGAGATATAAGGATTCGACCTGATCGTAGTATGTACAATGTTGCTTACAGGGCATGGGAAAGATGTCCAGGTCCAGAATCAAGGTCAAAGCGACAGATAATTAAACAAAAAATGCACAGCGCTTCGTCGTATAGGAACCCTCTTCGTAAACCTTTGAAAAGAAAAGCTCGAAAATCTAAAATCTCTTAGGGGAGACCCTCATAATCTTTAAAGAAAATAGTAATCGTCGTAAAGTGAGAAAGAAATTTCCTTCTTACTAGTAGGAGTCACAAGTTTTGTTGAGTTCCTCATCAGCCCTCGTCCAACTTATCATTGAGACCGTGAAAGTTTCCAATTCTGATTAGAATGCGTCTTTACACTTTTCGAAAACAATCATGCAAAATTGATTATATTTAGGCCGTTCCACACGATACCAAAAAACGAGAACGAACCTTGCAAGTCGCAAGTTCGTACTCGTTTTTATAGTAACTTTGTTTTACCGTCCCACACCGTGAACGAGCACGAAGTACGAAACCCTTTCTTCTGCGTTACAAACAGACAAACGTAAGACAAACATTCTTCAAACTCCCACAACCATATGAAAGGTAACCATGGGCAGTGCAAAGTTAAATCGCAACCCTTCATCTTTATCGCAATGTTTCGATCCAGTAACCCATGAATTTAGCTTAGATAGTTATTTTCAATTTCGGAGGAAAAGGGAAATGAAGAAGGAAAAGGACGATGTTCTTTACGAGTCTTCGATCAAGTTACTTAATCAACATCGATCGAATTACTTAATCAAAATCTCAAGAAGTCTACTGCGTACAAAGGATAGAGAAGGAGAAGGGCGAGGTGGGAAGAAAAAATTAAGATCTATCGTGGTCTTAAGGATAATACATTAAAAGTGTGCCCCGTTACTGAAACAAGTTGGTATAAAATATATATCGAAGATCCTGATCTCGATAATGCTCGCTTCCAAAAACAATTTAGGACACGCTTTGAGAAGTCTTACGTTTCATTTCGAAGCCACCTTGAGTAGGTTAAACAATCAACAAAGGACAACAGGATCTTGTGACGCGGTGGGCAATGCATGCATCCCGATCGAGTTACTTTTTGTAGGAGTATTAAGGCATCTTGGAAGAGGTGTAACCTTTGATGACTTGGAAGAGCACACTAGATTCTCGAAAGAGACCCATCGCAGATTCTTTTACATTGACATGTATGTGGAATTCGGAAGCACTTTCTTGTTTGAGAAATACGTGAAATTGCCATCTGATGATGATATTGAATCGTACCCACTTCGATCATCTCAATTCTTTTTGGTTTATGTAACTTTTGAGAGGAGGTACTAATACTGTTCAATCTAAATCACCATTGTCAACGATTAAGTATCATATGTTCAGGTATTTCCCATCAGAAGTTGGCTCATACAAGAAAAACCTATGAGAAGATTACACATTATAATACAATAATCCACACGCTAATTTATCGTACATTACAATACTATTGTCGTTCCACCTTCCGGGATGGCCGTGCGTGGTATATAGAATTTTTCTTCCATGATTTACGGTAGCGTTGTAGGAGTGTGAAGGGTGCGGTAGCTTGAAGCTGTGATTGTACTGCTTCAAGCCTGCTTGCCACATCAACATACCCACATGAGTAGCATCTTGACTTCCAATACAACCTAAAATGTCGGAATGTACATACATAAGTTTATGAAGAAATTGTTGTTCCAAACAATACCATATTGAGCACAAACTGACCACGTAGTCCTTCAACAGAGTACTCTCACGAAGACGATTCAATATCATCATCAGATGGCAATTTTTCGTATTTCTCAAACAAGAAAGTGCTTCCGAATTTCACATGCATGTAAATGTAAAAGAATCTGCGATGGGTCCCTTCCGAGAATCCAGTGTGCTCTTCCAAGTCATCAAAGGTTACACCTCTTCCAAGATACCTTAATACTCCTACAAAAAGTAACTCGATCGGGGGGTACTTGCATTCCCCATCGCGTCACAAAATTCTGTTGTCCACGACTTAAACAAATGTGATTGTTTAACCTTCACAAGGTGGCTTCGAAATGAAACGTTAGACATCCGAAAGCATCTCCGAAATTGTTTTGGAAGCAAGCATTATCGAGATCAGGATCTTCGAGATATATATTTTATACCAACTTGTTTCAGTAACGGGGCACACTTTTAACGTATTATCCTTAGGACAACGATAGATCTTAATATTTTGTTCCCACTTCGCCCTCCTCTTTCTCTTTCCTCTGTACGCAGTAGACTTCTTGAGATTTTGATTAAGTAACTCGATCGAAGACTAGTAAAGAACATCGTCCTCTTCCTTCTCCATTTCCCTTTTCCTTCGAAGTTGAAAATAACTATCTAAGCTAAATTCATGGGTTACTAGATCGCAACATTGCGACGCAGATGAAGGGTTGCGATTTAACTGTGCATTGCCCATGGTTACCTTTCGTATGGATGTGTGAGTTTGGAGAATGTTTGTCTTACGTTTGTCTGTTTGTAGCGCAGAAGAAAGGGGTTCGTACTCGTTCATGGTGTGGGGCGGTAAAACGAAACAATGAAAACGAGTACGAACTAGCGAGGTTCGTTCTCGATGTTTTTGGTACGGTGTGGAACAGGCTATGTATAATATCTACTTTTTAAAATAAAGCTGAAAAATGTATTCCCTGTCGTTTAAAACAGAATTGTGACAGTACTTATCAATGCCTTCGTTTCCGAGGCATCGACTTCTTTCATATCAAACAACTTGATTAACGCCTGCTCGCCTGCAGTATCCTCGTCTCCGATACACAGTTTCTCTATATTATCATGTCTATCCCTAACATCTATATTTCTTTGCAAAATGATTTTTCCTGAACGCTTGTTTTAACAAGCGAAATGCAATTTCTACTTAGTTCGGGTGACTTATTACAGTGAAAGCTTTCAATCAATTCGTGATAAAAAGGACATATTCATAGTGTGCTTGGATAAGAATGACTACCCATGAAGGTATCCACAACTTCTCCGGATTCTAGACGTGTCCATGATTCCCAATTAATTTGTTTGCCATTGTGAGTCAACAGGTAAATTCTAGCACCTCTTGCCCAATCTCTATGAGAGTAACCACCGTATCCTGAGTGCCTTCCAAAGCATACATCAATCCAATTATATTTATGACGGCAACAATATCCATTGCCGTGGTCATGTCCAACACCAAGAAAGAGAACTTTGGAAGACGCGAGTTCTCCTACGATTTCGCTATCGACGGTAATGGCATCAATAGAATCATCGTGTTGACCTACACAATTGTCGGAAAACTCAAAATCATCCACTGATGAAGGTATGTGCTGGAATGCTACGCCAGGTAGTGAACTTTTCTTTGAAACAGTTTTCAACCAATCAGTTTGAGATTTATCGATTTTTTCGCTCAAAACACCTCCTCCGCTATCAAAAAGATAAATATTTAAAACTGGGACATTCTTCAAATAGAGTGGAACAAAATAATTATTCCCTGGCATATCTATTGGGCCACGCTTTGAAAAAGAAGATGAAAATGACATATCTTTCTTCAAAAGATCTTCCCTAGAGGTCTTGGTACCAAAATAAATTATATTTCCGTACTTATCTTTCCGTTCCAAAGGAGCATCATCGTGGTTTCCGAAGATCATCACCCATTTGATGTTATCTTGTGAAGACTGGAGAATGCTTATCAAATTTGAGTAATACTCAGTTGCATTCTCGTCAATATCGTTACCTGTTAGTTGATCTCCGCTAAGAACAACTAAATCCGGACGCTCTTTTTCGATTACTTTTTGGATGACACCAGCACTTTTCTCATCTTGCAAGGGCCCCCAATCTGTAAACTCAGCTTCTCCAAAATGTAAATCTGCCAACTGCAATATTTTAAATGTGTACAGTTCTTCATCGAATTCATCAACAGTGTCGTTTGATCTCTCTTTTGGATGAAACGATAGACGACGCTCAATACTTTCAATAGAATCTAATCGGGAGAGTGGCTGAATTCTCGTATAAGCGAAGAGAAACGACAAGAAGAAGGTTCCTCCCATCACAAGGAATATCCTGAAAGAAGATTCAGCTCTAATTATTACGAAGCTCTTTAAAGTAGGCGTCATCTTGAAAGTTGCTTGAAAGAAATCTTTTACTTTTCACACAATCTCGTGCGTTATCACCTTTTTTTCTATCCCTTACAACACGACCAATCTACACCGAGGACGATTCTTCTTTAGGAACCAGGAAGACGATAAGTTTTTGTTACTTCGAAAATATTTTTTGTTCTTTGCAATGTTGTTACTCTTTCTTATCTCCTACAGCTCAACGGGCAGCTTCCAGCTATTGCCTAACCGCAATTCCCTCAGATTTTAGTAAATATTGTAATTCAACGATTTTATGTGAGATTGCTATTCGTGAGAGAGTTGGAGTTTCATGCCGATCTGTGTAATGTGCATTATGCATACAGTACTCTGTACTCGGATGATGTAATATTTTGTGATGTACGTAATGAGAACTCTTGCTCGAGTTTTGTTGTTTCTCTATATTATTCTCCTATCTCATTTTTATGTACCAACGCACATATATGTATTACGTAATCTGTACACATTTTACATATGACAGACCATCCTGATAAGCCTTGCATGCTTGATATTTCAAATTTCAATTATTAATATTTTTCGGATACGCGAATCTAGAACCTTTCTTAGAATCGAATTCGTTAATTACTAAAAAATTACACATCTATGACAAATTTAGTCTCAAATAATCATATAATGATGGAATTCATACACGCATGTACAGTACATGTACTTCCGATGCTTTGTACAACATCAAAAAATAACCTCCTCCTCCCCCCACAACAAACGACTTTGGACGAAGCACACCAACACAACCTCTTCCTCATCCTCTCCCATTCCTACAACCACAGGAACATCAAATACACTAACCAACCATCAAACACACACTCATACAAGTAACACATATGACTGGCTACATGAGGAACAACGGAGAAGATAAGCACAATCACCCACACAATGATGATGAGGATCCAATAATGAGATACGAGGACGAGGACGAGGACGACGATCATTCATTGGAGGGCTCCTCGTTATTAATGCCCACTGCAATGAACTCGTTACAGAATAGTGGGATGGGTCGTGCTCCTCGGCATCCGTCCGTTGTTCAACAACAACAACAACAACAACAGCAACAGCAGAGTAGTGGAAGTATGAGTGGTAGTAATTTTTCGTCGTCGGGTATACTCTCGCCTCATCTGCTTCCTCCTCCACCACCTCCTCCACCTCCGAATAGGAGTCAACCTCGGCAGTCTGGAAGCAGTGGCAGTGCTGGCAATCATCTGGCGCCAAGTCATCGTTCGTCCTCTAATAGTAGTCTCAGTAGTAATAATAGTAGTGCTAGTTATCCCTTAATTGGAGTTGGAATAGGGAGAGGTAGTGATCGTGGTGGGTTAGAAGGAGTGACTGGTCGTCATTCAAGTGTTGCTGCTGCCTCGCGTATGGCTGTCACTAATTTGAAGTCTGGTGCTCAATATTTTTCAAGCAGCAGTGATGAAGAATTTTTAACTGATGAAGAGGATGAAGGAGAAGAGGGTTTGGAGGTGGCTTCAGCTGGCGTGGCCTCTTCACGATGTCACACAGATTTGGATTCGATTATAGAGCATTACAATGAAATAAACTTAATCACAAATGACAAGTCGAATAACGAGCATATGATGCATCAATATGAAGAGAATGAAAGTGAACTTTCGAAACGTGGTGGGTGCGGAGATGGTGACACTGGTTTTGTTGATAAAGAAATTGGAGAGCCTTCAGTTACGCCTACTTCTTTTACGCTTAGTGGGCCGTTAGATACACTCTCTGGAGCTCCTACAATCGACGTAGATTCTCTTTTAGCTGAGGCTGAAGAACCCCTGCTCTCTGACTGTGAAGTTGACGACTCTCCTGTCGATCTCGTAGAAAACCAGAGAAGTTCGCTAACATCTGAAGGCGTGAGTTTCAATAAATTTGGGCAATTATCTTCAACGGATATTTCTTCAAGAGATGATGCCGACAAAGAAAAAAATACGCGATCTGTTTTGGAAGAGATTTTAGCTGAAAAAGATATCGATGATGACGATTCATCTTCTATGTCGGCGAAAAGTTTTAATTTGCCTGCGTTGCTGCCTCATCCCATTCGAGCGGAGCTCGTAGACTTTAACAATAGTACGAATGCAATGATATCTCCACATGATGATGATGATGATGCAAATTTAGAGGACATCTGTGATGATGACTTTTCGGGAAAATTAGCCGATGCGAGTGTCTCAATCGACCATACTTGCGTTTCTTGTAATTCTGAAACTGATAAAAAAGACGTTTCGGACAAGTCTGCAGTTGTTATTGAAAAATGCGAAAATTTTGGGAATGTACAAATTGAACATAGCAATGGAGTTTCTCTACCCCCCACATCTTCTGAAGGTGCAGAAGGTGAAAGTATAGGTGATGAAAGCAGTGGAAGTGAACTTGAACATCATTCATTTTCTAGTAATTCTGATAATGATGTAGACGGCAATGCAAGGGAGGAGGATGAAGACTTAAATTTACATAACAAGGAATGCGATAGGATACAACGTAGTCCTGATGATTTTGATGGAGCCTCAATCAATTCCATTGACTCTCCACGTCAAGTCTCACTAATGGCAGAAGAGGAAAGTATATTTGATCCCTCTTTCACTACATCAACAAATGTTGAAATAGAGATCGGAAGCGATAATCAAACAATACTTGTTCATGAGGAAAACGTAGCTATAGCTGAGGAAACTCTTAAAGATTCCGAAGGAGAGAATATCGAAGGAAATGATGATTTAAGCCGTAAAGAGGAAGAATCAGCGATAGTTATTGATGTTGAGAAAGTTAGAGATTTTTTCGTAACGCCAAATCTCGCGAGAGATGATAAATGGAGACAAGAAAATTCATCGGATGAAAAAGAAGCTGAGACGCTAAGTTCACTTAATGAGAGGAAATTCGATACTTCCGCCCCCAAAGATGTAGAAAATTTAGAATTTAATAGAGATCAAGAAATTCCGTTTGGACCGCCAAAAATGAATATTCTCCCGACAGTGAAGAGATCAGCCACTAATGGGACTCGTCCAAGATCTGTGGAGGATCTTAGTAGTGGGATATTGCCTGAAGCGTTGATGATGGTGAGGCAAAAGATCGAGTCTCTTTCGCTTTTTGATTCGGATATGATGCGTCTTGCCCAGGGTGATAATATCGATTATGGTGATGATGAGGACGAAGATGTAAAAGCGTCCCAAGAGAGTCTGAAACGTTCATTTCAGAATGCAATATCAGCTGCGATACTTGTTTCTTTGGCTCATAAACGATATGAGAGGAGAAGACTAGCAGCAATGGAAATAGAAAAGATCGTTAGAAGTTTAGTGTCACAAAATGATTTTGAACGTGTGCGGGCAATAATACTCCTTCTGAGTGATGACTACGTAAGATCTTCAAACGAAGATGCAAGGAAAGGAGGTGTTGTCGCCTTAGCAGCAAGTGCGATTGGGCTCAAGAAAGGAAATGAAGAGGATGCTAGTCTCATGGAATGCAAGGATTTAATTTTGGCATCAGTTGTCCATTGTTGTCAAGATCACTCACAACGTGTTAGATATTACGCGACCGAGTCGTTGTTCAACGTTGTGAAAGTAATTCCTTCATTAGCTGTTCAGCATTTCTTTATTCTATTTGAAATTCTCCGATCTTTATATGCAGATGTCGATCACGACGTTAGAAGTGGAGCACAGCTGCTTGATAAGAAGCTCAAAGAAATAATTGTTGTTGCAACCAACAACGGATCCTTTTCTTTTGACAAATGTGTGCCCCTATTCACCCGATTTATACATATGACAAATAAACCGACCAAAAGGCTTACACTTTCTTGGTTGCAAGCATTTGCAGAGAAAGTGTTGGGATCTCCTATACTTGAATGGATACACCTTTTTCTGATGGGAGTATTTGAGATGCTGGCCGATGCCACGTCGGTAATTCGTAAATTGGCACTTGAATTTTTGGAAACGGCATTGCCTAGATTAGAAGTGAATATGGATCAAGATTTTGAAGTGACCAACATGTCGTCTGTCGTAGATTTTGATAAAGTTATTCAAGTCCTTGTTCAAACTATGGAGCACCCGGATCCATTAGTTCGCAAAGTTGCCATGTATTGGATATCGCGTATCGTAAAAGCGCATATTGAAATGTCAAACGACCAACCAAATGACGAAGCAAATTGCGACGGTCTCAAATTGAAAAAGAATTCAACAGCGTCAGTTGCAGTCCGCAATTCGCTGCCTCATATGCTTCCAGGAGTTCTATTAAGCATTGGAGATGCGCACGATGAAGGCTGTAGTGAAAAAGGATTTTTGCCACATCATACAACGCGATCCCTTGCCGAGCAAACAAATATCTGTCTCCAAAATGCAATAAAAGAGGATGGAAAAGCATATGTTGATCATCTCGATGGTCTTACACTTGCGTTGAGGGAAGAGCTGGATTCACCAGGAGGGTGCTGCGGAGAGAATGCTCTGGCATTTGAACGGAAGCCGCATCGAGTTGATGTTAATCCAGACGGAACAGGTAGGTTTCATTGATGATAGTTAGTCTTTTTGATTATGGAATCAGTTTTACTAACCTAGACTTCAGGAATTGAGAGCGCAGGTTGGTTTCGATCTAATGAAAGTGAATCGTTCAAAGACCGGGGTATCCCATCAAGGTTATGTGCACTTCAATGGGTCATGGTAATTTATGAATATGTAACCCCTGATAATATGAAAGCGAATGTAAGTGTCTAAGTTATCTTTCGATTATCATATCCTATTTGAAAACCTCGCATAACTATTATTTGTTCGATGATCAGTATACTAGAAGATTTATCAATCCCATCGTCCAAAATCTTGTAAGCAGGCCGCCTGACACTGTCATCTTTAAGTCGTTTGAAGTACTCGCACACATCTCGGTTCTAAAAGTAGATGAAAAAGGTATGCACACGCCTGAAGAAGAAGCGAAAGATGAAACTGATGATTCCATTCATCTCGCCCTTCAAGTAATTGATCCATCTCAGAGATCGAGGCAGTCGCGTGATCGTGAGGTTTTTTTCTCGTTGATAAAATTGTATTCCTTTCATTCGCATTTATTGATAGACTTTCCGAAGGTCATTCGTCACATGTGTACATTACAACCTCCACAGTTTGTTTTCCTCTCGTTTGCTACTGAACTTGACAGATTTATTTGGATGAGTGAAAGATCTGCAAAAGACATTGAAGCTTTCAATCGTGATTTAGATTTTACGTCGAAATTTATACAGGTACGTTGTTGTTTCATGAGTAAATTTATTGGATCAATTATTCATGATACCTTTCTTTCGTATAAATAGCAACTTAACCATGTCATGTTGACATCAGTTGAAACCCTTAGCGTTCGAGATGCCTTACTAAACTGTGTTGGGGTGAAAGAAAGAGAGGAGAGGGACGATCGCAAGATTAATTTTTTCGGTATCATCTTAAAATCATTTTCACACAATTTGGTTGCTACAATTACGCTTTGTTTGTGGGCAGGCGCGTTCCAGACTGCGTCTATAATGCTTAGCTCAATTAACCGAATGGATATAAACCTCAATTTTTTGATGGAAATAGATATCCTTGTGGAATTATTGGAAAGACCTCTGTTCAGACACTTACATTTTCAGATGTTGGAATTAGATGATGGGTTTAGTTCGGAAGGCAATGGGTCGATGCTTTTTAGAGCTTTAAAAAGTATACTTATGCTTTTACCACAAAGTAGGACATATTCAAAGTTGAAGACGCGTTTACTAACGGTTGCAAGCTTTCGCAAAAGTATTCACAAGACGCATCAGGGGAAAATCGAGCAAAGAGTGGAAAGTATAACGAAAAAATTCGTAGAAAGAATTCTTTGTATACGCCAAACGCACAACGATGCGAAATGGAAGCTTTTGAGGTCGGAGAGCCTTGAACCAAAAGTGCCGGCAGATACATCCACATCTATTGATCTTGAGAGCAGTCGACGAAATTGGGTAGGATATGCGAACGAAGATGAAGAAAACCAAATGAGAGATAAGATACAGACCATGAAAAAGAAGGCGTTGACTATAAACATTAATTCAACAACATCTGAAAATTTGACCGCGGAACTTAACTCCCTCCCAGCTCTACCTGAAGGCGCTGATAGTTGGGATGGTAAGACAGATAAACCTTTGCTGCGCCATCCAAATGACGTTCCATTAAGTTTCACCAAGAACGATGATGACTCTCAAGGAATCGAAAACAAGGCAAGCAAAACTGTCGCTTTTGGTCCTAAGAAGATAAGTAACGATATAGAAGCTAATAAATGGAAGCAAATTTGGACCCAAGGCTCATGAATAAAGTGATATTGTGTGCCGTCTTTGGGCATCGGACATGATAAGACATAATAGAGCGAAATAATGATGGCTACTTCGATTAAAACGCAGAGACGATGGATAAAAATCTGGTAGAATACACGAAGTAACACTTCTGGAAATGTTTCCTTTAAGCTCTTTACGTTCTTGAAGGCAAACTTCCATCGCCTCCCATACATGTTGGTGATGACGGAATTACAGGTTTTCTGTCGTCCGATGAACTCATCATAGCCTCCCACTGCTTCGGACTTTTGGCAATAATGCTCAGCGCATGCACAGGGCCCTCCAGCTCCTCTTTCAAAGTTTTATTAACTAACCGGTGTCGCGCAACTAATGATTTTGTTCCCTCGAATAACGCCGAGACAACCACTACTTTAAAATGAGTTTCACTATTTTTTGGCCTGTTTTCATTTTGGTCAATCGGCACAATGTAAGAAACATTGCAATACAAAAATTAGAAAGCAATTACCAATGAAAATGGATAAATTAATATAATCCTCATCAAAATTATCTTCTTACACATTATGAAATTTGCTTTCATTTATCACGTCAAGAAATATAGGCTTAAAGTGATCAGTTAATTTCTTCGTAATTGCTTGCGTAACTGGAAAGGAAGGAGACGTGCTCATGTTCATGTATGTTTGGGCTTGTCGTAGATTTATCCTTAAAGGTACTCGAATCATTTCTCTATCCAATGAAATTGTTAACTCTGTCACCTTAAAACTATGCAGAGGGGAAATGGAGGTGTTGGTGGTGCTTGCACATCTTTTGTGTTGTCGGGTGATGGTGGTTCGCGTATTTCAGAGCATGTCAACATGTCTCTACATGTGCACACAAATGAAAGTGGCTAATTTGTAATTTGATGATATGGGAAGACGCTTTGTCAGTCTGTCCGTACCACCCGCGGTACTTAACCCTTTTCTTCACCAGTATGCCATTTGATATGCCATTTGACAAATGTTGTAACTTCACTTCCAGAAGCCTAATTTTACTACTTCAAATACCACAAACCTTTCTGAAAGTGATTTTGATGTGTCTGTAAATTTGTAACGAATATAATTGGGGAGAAGTTGAGATATTCTTGAATATTCCTCAATAATCATCATGGAACTCTACGTAAAATCCTACGAGAGAATATAGCTCTAATAGTCAACTTCTTTTTGGCCGATAAACTATCCTATCTGTGTTCGGTCTCCTGGTCATATAATAGTTTCATCTTTCGTCTTTATTAGCAAAGTGTCAAATAATCGATAGCTAATCTCAATCATGAGTTATAGCGTCTTGAAGTGACCATATATCGGAAGTTTTGAGAGAAAATCGCTTAATTTTGATGACCTTTTTAGAATTTTGCTTATATTCTTTCCTAGCCTCTATTTTCACACCTTGTTACACCTTTTAACTATCTTATTCAGTTAAGAGTGCTTGTTTTGGTACTTTTAGTTATTTATTTGATTTATGAACAACTGTTTGTTGTGTATAAAGGCAAGGAGCAAAATGTTCTGAATGTTCGCCAAAAATACAATTCGTGTTTTTGATCGGAAGTGACAGCACTGTGTAGTCTGTGGAAAAAGTGGTGCACCGCGCACCACCCTTGCACCACAGAAAAATTTTACACACTCTTTAGATATCCCTAAGGAAAATGTGACTTTTAAGAAAGCAGCGACTAATCTCTAATCTCCATCATCCTCAAAAATCAAAGCAGCACACACGACACACGACAACTAACAAGTAACAAAGTACTACACACACCACAATCCACAAGCACACCACATACCGTCATACATAAAGAGCACAGTTAGGGTGAGTACAGGTTGCAACGTTATCAAATTATTTAATTTATATTACTATGTAACTAAATGCATTGGCCTTCCTGCGATCAAAGCTTTGCCACTGCGTTGGACGGTCACACGGACACCTACGAAGAGGATGACGATACTTTCATATGCCTTCCATTTGCTGATGACGAACATAAAATGGGAGACAATTTGGAGAATAACAATATGTCTGACGTGACGAAGAAAACTGTTCAAGGTGCTTTGCATCGAATGATTATGGACGAGGAAGAAGAGCCGGCAGCAGTGGAGCGCGTAAGAATAGAATTGAATTCTTTGAAACATTGTTTGGGAAAGTCAGATTTAAACGGGGCAAAAGATGCAGGATGTGTTGTAATACTCTCGTCATTCGAAGCTGTCGCAAAATTCACATCATGTGCTTTGCATCGAATGATTATGGACGAGGAAGAAGAGCCGGCAGCAGTGGAGCGCGTAAGAATAGAATTGAATTCTTTGAAACATTGTTTGGGAAAGTCAGATTTAAACGGGGCAAAAGATGCAGGATGTGTTGTAATACTCTCGTCATTCGAAGCTGTCGCAAAATTCACATCATGGCTTTGATGGATTAGCATATAGATGCCACGGTTCGTCCCTCTTTAGACCGGTTTGGTCGCATTTAGTGTGGGCAAAATAGATGATAAGACAATCGTTTTCCCAATCAAGATGCGCTACATGACTATTTGTTACTGATTCTGATCTTCCGATCAAATTCCACTGTAGTGTTACAAAACAGTGGGCGAAAATAGCTGTATTTTCGCTTGATTCGAGTAAAAGTTGGCAAATAT
>Ga0209092_10001713_pt1 | contig 20912 bp, 16 predicted proteins | sample FraStrMetagenome_FD_187446 | JGI IMG/M metagenome (GOLD analysis project Ga0209092, IMG submission 187446) | Marine eukaryotic phytoplankton communities from Arctic Ocean - Fram Strait ARC3M Metagenome (SPAdes) (version 2) | ecosystem: Environmental > Aquatic > Marine > Oceanic | place: Fram... | reverse complement strand
CTGACAGTTTCTGGTTCCATACCTTTGTACTTCCACCAATTTTGAAGGATTTGGTGTAATACTTCTTTGTTTTGACTTTTGATTTGCTCGTCGTTGGTATCTTTCGTTACTTTCAGTTTCATTTTGTAATCACTAATCTCTACTTCTTCTTTTTCTTCCGAATACTGCTCATCCTCCTGGTTTTTGAATTCAGTCATTTTCTTCACAAAATTCAGTTTCGTTTGACTGATTTTTAATTGCATTGTCGGTTTCTGTTTTCCTAGAGTTTTTTCGCCATCTTCGTCATTTTTTCTAGTTCCTGTACTAGTTTCTACATACGCTTTCCCTTCAACTTCAATTTCATTGGCTTTTTTACTCCCGCTGGACGTCGCTGCCACGGTACCCATTTCTGTTTTTCTTCTCTTCGCGCCTTCTAACACTGGAATACTTACTATGTTCTTCTCATTGACACTGTTACTTTCTTTCTCACTCATTTGCTCTGAATTTTGTTCTAAGCTCATATCGTCACCCCAACTTTTGTCTTCCCACTCGAGGTCATCGTCACTTTCTTTTTTTTTTTCGCCTACTTCCTCTTCATTTTTCTCTTTTTTGATTTCCTGATCAACTTCTATGTTTTGAATTTGATATAAATCACTTTTCATCTCCTCCGTTTCCTCCTGCGTCCAAATTTCACCTTCCGGTTGATTTTCCGCCATTTGATGTTTCCTTAAAAACCTTCTAATTTCCGTAGATTTACGTAGACTGTAGTACTATTTTTACCAAAAAAAGCCTTACGATTTTATAGTTCTGTAAAAAACTAGTAGGTAGATCATAAACACAATTGTCAATTACTTAACTTGTAGTTAATGTGCAACTTTTTTTCATCATGTCTTTGCTACTATAGACTTGGCATGATTAGTGTTCTCATTTCAATTATATATCACGAAATCATATCATATCATTATGTTCATCCTGGATAACTTCAGTACAAGAACATGAAAACGATCAAGGAGGGAATTGAACCCCAAAACGTTAGCATCAAAGAAGACAAGACAATTCTCTCAACCAACAAAGCTGATAAGATTGATGAAAACTAGACTTATCTAAAAAAACATTTGGTATACAATTTAAGGGAATCATAACCTAGTGAGTATACCATATGTGGTCCAAAATATCGTAGATAGTGCCATTAATAGATTGGCGTTAGTAAGCTAAAAAACTCGAAATGCGGAGTTACGTTGTTGGATCTTTTTTAATTTTTGGTGTGGACTGGTACCCTCCTTTCGCCCATAACCTGTTTGTGTTCGGTCTAATACAGAGAAAGGCGGACCATGCAACTAGATCCACGCGGAAACATTCAGTTCAATATTACCTGTAGCAGCGTGATTGTGCAGAATCTGTCGAAATGCAAAGCTACGTAGTCTCACCATGTTAAATATTGCACTACATAGGGACAAACAAACCGTACCGTATTATTTGTTGTAGGACATTCCATAGGCAGAAGATGGCATGCATAATAATCTATCTCACTAAATAATAAATACTTATTTAGTTAGTATTAATTACCATATATACGTGTATAACTATAATTTTTGTTTCTATGAATTTTACAAATAAGCAACAATCGTAATGAAAAACGAAAAGAGATACATGGACATAGAACCTCTTTTCGTTATTTAAGCGGTTTGAAATATTTATGTAGTGAAGTCATTTATTTCAACCTATGTATGTAACCAAATCGACTCTCCATTAGATGCTGCAGATCGGAATCGAGAAACAATAATTTTCTGCGGGAAATACAATCTTGCCACTGTTGGGGGCTCTGTAGCATAGAAATAAATTTGAAAAGAGAATTATCGTGATCATTAGCAAACCGAAATTTGAAGAGAAAGTGAAAAAATGACCAGTAATAATTCGAATGAAGATAGGCGAGTTCATGATAAGGGAGAAGGCGAATCACCAAACGCAAATTCTACTGGTGACTTGAGGCCTTGTGAAAGTGATGGGGATGCGAATCAAAGTATACATCCAACTGTGTCAAGGGAAGTAAGCAACGTACAAGTTTCAGATCAAGGACCTCGACCAGGAGCTTACAGGGTAAATAATGGAAGGATGTGTCTCATAGACAATAACGAATCAATCACCACCCCACTACCAGAGGCCACACCGGTCCAGTCCGATTATATCGACGAAGAAGATTACGAAATAATAGACGGTGAAATAGTCAGTCGACATCAGCCTCAAAAATCGAAACTCAGAAAAGTAGGATTCGTTATAGTTGCGTTTACGTTAATTTGCGTAATTGCTGCGTTGGTTATATTTCTAAAAGATCCGGTGTCAGAAGACATTTCTTTATTTAGTAGGGCGGAAGCTATAAAAAATATTCTCATTCCTATTTCAGGCGAAGAAGTCTTGGATGAAATAGGATCTCCACAGAATATTGCCTTCAAATTTGTCACAGAAAACGATGCTTTAATGATCCCTTTGAATAATACGAAAAAACTGGTCCAGCGGTATAGTGTCATTGCTATAGGGGCAAGTATAGTGACTCAGAGTGTTTCCCAACAAATCGGATTGAATCGAATGATGCATATGGATGAATGCGACCTAGGCCCATGTAATGAGCATGGGGAAATGATCGGATACAGTTTCGGTAAGTTGACTTACACATTTTTTATACTTTTTAATCTAAGCATCTAACTTGGGTTGGTATTTGAAGCAAACTTTTCAACGGTGGCGGAAAGTCTTAATATTAGTACTGGTTTAGGGTCAATCCCCAAGGAAATTGGTCAACTTTCGAGCTTAAAATATCTTGTTTTGTATAATAACCATGCAAAGGGAACTCTTCCTACAGAATTGGGGTTGTTAAAAGATCTCGAGGTTCTCGACCTAAAATCTAACTTTTTTAGTGGTCCTATCCCAACCGAAATTGGACATTTATCTGAGCTCAAATGGATACGTTTCAACAACAATGTTCTAAATGGAACGGTTCCGATGCAAATAGGAAATCTCAATAATCTCTTTTACATGGATATATCACATAATTTATTGAGTGGCTCCCTACCAGAAGATATAGGTGCAATGAGGTATCTCAATGGACTAGCAATGCACAATAATCCACTTAGTGGTAGTGCTGAATTTTTATGTCATCAAAATATTTCGAAGCAAAGTTATTCCTACGAAGTAGAGATTTTGTCTTATATCGACTCTATTGACTTAGGTTACTCCGTGGACTGTCCTAATGGTGATGGACCAGTATTGAACTGTAGTTGCTGTTCATGTATTTGATACCACTCTATTTCTCCAATTTTTACGACAAACATACAAATCCTTAACGTTAATTTTATTACATACTTTTAAAATGACTTATTCTTGATCACATATTTAGTATTGAAGGATGATGTGTACATATATCAGTGTATTCAAAAAGACAACAAAAAACAGCTTTCCTGATGCAATATCGAATTTCTTATTTTTCAAGGAATAATAATGGATTTAGAACCTGTGAGTGGCTGTTCTCAGTAGTTTCTACAACATGTAAGAAAACTTTCTTCAATATTTTCCTAGAAGAGCCTTTTCCAAGTAATCTTTTGTCACATGGTAATATTGACCGTAAACCTTCCTCGCTAATAGAAGTTTCTGACAAAGCAAATATTCACTTCGATGCATTTTCATAAAAGAAATGGTTTTGTTTGATGGTATGAAAAACGTGGGACTTGAATGTTACTTTTAGCGCTCGTCTTCTATTGTTGAAACAAATGTAACGTTGTTTCATTTTTATACTAATGACTTCATGTTTCTTCAGAAACTTATACAAAATTGAATATGAAAATCAAATAAAAAATAAACATAGTAAAGTCCTCACTTTTTACAGATTAAACAATTCATCTTTTCAGATAGTTTAATCTTTCACGAACTCTTCGTTCATCATCTATAACAATTTCGATAAAAGAGCATTTTAGCGTGAAGATCTAACATAATGCGACATTTACGTCTACATTATTCAAACTAATTCTTTTTATTTACTTTCTTGCAATAATGTTCTTGCACCGCCTTCCTTAAGAAGCTTAAGAATTGCAGTCTTCTCAGCTTCGGGTAAATTCGCTTCATGCAAAACCTCATGGAGTTTTTCTACTTCCTTTTCTTTTTCTATGTATCTCAAGGCAAATTGGGCGATCTGCTCGGGAGGAAATGAAGATACAAATTTCGTCCCTTCTTTATACACAATTCTGGAGGCTAGTGAAGAAGCTATAGCATTCTTAACATATTGTTTTGGTACTCTTTCGTAGATCCTATCGAACGAAATTTCTGCAATAGTCTTTGGTAAATGAGAGCGAAAAATGGGCAACAACTCATCCAATTCATCATGTGTCATTGTGTCCAAACATTGTGATAACGCATCTTGCATCTCATTGATTGTGTCACTCACTACCTTACTGACTCTTGGTAATGATCCTGTAAAAGAATCGATTCCCAACAGAACTCTTTTGTTATACCAAAATAGAGAAATACGACAAATAAAGAAATGCTAAACTTTTGTTCTTACCAGAATATTGAGCAAATTCACGGAATAAAAGCTTCGCCTCCATTGTTGCAACATCTCTAAGTTTTGCTAGAACTTCGTCAACAATTTTTGACTTGTTATTAAAAAATTCGTCTTCACTCAACAGCATTGCCGCACATATCTCATATGATGATGTAATAACACCACATTTGTTTGCAGAAGAGTCCTTCACGATTGCTACGTCGGCTTCTTCATAAAGAGCTTGTCTTGCTTCTTCTGTTATAAAAAGATTTGCAGCTTCAACAATAAGGGGTGAGGAAGGTTTTTTATCTTCTGTCAGAAAGTCCTTGTAATTACAAATATCTATTGTGTGCGGTCGCCCCCCCGCAGGAATAAATGCATCAGCTCGAACACGATTGTGCATGTTATTTCGTAACTTGATCCCTTTTTCAGTATCAACAAGATGTAGATCCCCTTTGCAACTTAGTTTCTTCTGATTAAAATGACAAATACAAAGATTGCATTTGACTAATCGAAGGAGCTCGTTGTGGTCAAGGCCGTCTGGATCTTCTGCGCAACCTGAATGATCAGCAATTCCTACTATTTTAGCATTTTTGCCATATTCTCTGATCAGGATTTTTATCTCATTACCTCCTTTTATTGATATATATTGAATCCATATACATGGATGAGATATAATTTATAACGTTTCCATTGCATTTTTCTGTAAGCTTACCGACATCACCATCAGGCCCACCTGTCATTTTAACTGTAAATGATTCATTCACTGGGTCGATATGTAGAATTTCTCTCAACGCGACATCGAGGTATACATTAACACCCTCTGAAGTGACACCAAACTCTTTATGATTGATTCCTGTTCTCGGCTTGGATGACATAAATGCTGAGGGGGTTACATAACCTCTTTTTGCGGCTCGCTTTACGATCCAATCAATATCTGCTGTGATGACCTGCTCAAAATTGAGAAAAAAATGATTAACAAGATCAAGAAGTGCCTTAAGAGTCAGTTTTGTATTACCTGTTCGTCAGGGCCTAGATATAGAACTTCTTTCTTCCCGATCAAATCAATAATTTTCGTACTAGTTTCCTTCGTTTCCACAATAAGGTCAAGTAATGTATCAGCAAAGCTTTTCACGCTTTTTCTCATAACGAAATTCTTTTTTTGTTCAGAAATTCCATTAACGTCTATCAAATTGACAGCTTTTGACCCACCCTCAGGAATGTCTTTATTTTTCATCTGTTGAGCAAATGCAAGCCCATAGCATTCTTCATAATGTCGGGTAGACTCAAGAGCAAATTGCTCCGGACTTGGAGGAGTAACTAGACGCATCCCCCCTCTTGATATTTCGCGAAAGCGTACGTGAAATCCATTGAATCGACGCCCATGCACAAAAAATACTCCATACGGTGGTACTTTTTCATCATCTTTACTTTGCATTACTATAGGGTCTAATCTCAAACCGAGGGCATACCTGTTTTCCAGAAAAATGTTTGTTTTTAATGTTTTGTCAACGATATCAATCATTTTATACAGCATTTCTATAGAGAAAGTGTCTTCGACGCTGCTTTTAATTTTCAATTTAAGCTCGTTAGCCCGTTTATCGAATAGAGATTTCGGAAGGGGTCTATCTGGATTGAATTTTGACAGAAAGAGATCTGCAATAGATGATGCATGAGAAATGTATCTCTCACTTGTCACTGTATCCAATATATTTGCTTTTGAGAAAATAAAAGAATTTTGTTTTGCCATGACAGGATGCATAAGAGAGCAACAAGTTGTAATGATTTCTCCTCTTTCTATTCCAAGCCATGGATATTTTTCCATCACAAGATCCATTGTGAATGGATCAAGCCATTTTGATCGTTTTAGGTCGTACTTGAGCGCCGAAAATTTATTTTTGTTTACTTCTTCACCTTCCAGAGGAGTCACAAGTAATCGAACAAGAGCAATATCACCATTCTCGTCATCAGAAACAACGTCAAGATGAGCACGTATGACGTCAAAATTGTGCAAATAAAGTAGACGGGAAGTGTGCTCAAGTGCAACCTGCGGCATTGAATTGGCTACGGCGATATCCACCCAGTATTGCCCACAAGTATGATCCATTTCTGACTCTTCAATGTAAACAGCAATTCCTTCGGACCCAGTGACTTGCTCAACAAGTTCTCTTTGCAGCAAAAATCTACGAGGGTCGGACCGAGTTAAGTATGATTCACTACAGTTGCGCATGTATTTTAGTAAGGGTTCTTTACTAAAGATTTCTGAAGGTTTTGGGTGGCGAGACGAAGAATCATATTTTCCTTGTTGAATAGAATTTGCCATGGCGAGAAATTTCTCTCCACTAGTTTCAACATTTTCAGCCCGGGTGTGCCTTTCCCCAAAAAGAAACATGCTAAGACTCATAGATTCATCTTGGGTGGAGAATACATGCACTCTTGAAAGTGGAAGGTATTCTGTCAATTTATCTGATAATGGTAGTTCTGATACTAGATCAATTATCCTTCCAGGTTCCTTACCTGGTCGAATGAAAGTCATTAAATTTCCTCCATCTGGGAGTGGTGAATGAAGATTCAAATGTAAATCCATTTTTGCATCTTTTATAGCAGAAATAGCTTTGATATGATTAATACGATATTCGAATGGAACCTTTGCACCAAATAAGTACATAGATGGATGTTAGATAATTGTTTTGTTGATGAGCTAATTGTGAGATCATCTTACCTGACGAAAGTAAGCTTGCTAAAGTCCAAAAAAAGGTGAAACATGAGATTCTGAAAAATAATTTTTTCTTCCGATATCTAATAGGTTACTTACCGGCATAGCATTCAAGAACCATGGTACAACTGATTCTATTGTACGAGTTTGTTCTTGGGTTAGTTCATGTATTATTGCCTTTTGAGTAACTTTCTGAATTTCAACATCATTTTCAGCCTGCCAATAGGTCTTTTGTACTGGACTTGTATCGATTGATTTCAAGCTCTGTTCTGAAAATAGAATTGAACGGGTTGAATAATCATTGCATCTGGTCCGTGAAGACATGAATTTTATCGGCGAATTTGTACATCTTGTGAACACTCTGGTTGTTAATCGATTTTGAGAAAAAGACATTTTTGCTCCTCAAAATGTAATGAGCTTAGTTTGAAACAAATTATTTGAAAAATTATTTATGAGAAGTAGAATAATGAACGGTTTGTTTTTGATGAAAATATAATTTTTGCCCTTGCTACCTGCAGTATTCTTTTATTGATAGGAAGTTTTGAAGGTAAGATTCTTTCAAGATCTTACTGTGGGGGGAATGTTATGAATTTTCAATTCTCATTTGTCTGAGTCTTGCTTTCCAATATCAGTAGTTTCGTCTCAAATCTGACACCTACTGTTCTTAAAAAGTTGACACCTTGGTTTCTAAAAAAGTTGACACAGTACCGTGCTGAAGCCTCGTACGGAAAAGGCGCACGACTGAAATGATTCAAAGCCAATAATCTTTGCACCACTAACGAGCAAAATGACTATTTTCGTTGGATTCTTTATCTTTTCAAGTGTTTGTAGGGGCATCATGTTTATTTGTTATGTCTCCAAGCAGCGGAAATAGCATTCATAATAAATAGAAACTGATGAATCTTTTTTTGATGGACTTCAACTCGAGCATTAATAATAATGTAAAGTATGAACCAGTAGACTCTATTTGTGATTGTTTTTTTCTTTTTTATTTCATGGCATCATTAGTGATGACTTTCTCTCTCTAGTGTTTGAAATGAGGGCGAAAAATGAAATATCATACGAAAGTGCATCAGCTTACAAGACATACATCAATCTAATTCTTATTTTTATTTTAGCTATTGCTTTGATTATCTACTTTTGAATGAATACCTTAGCAATTCATTTTAATTTTTATGACTCAATGTATTTTTATGTGCATATGCGTGTTGGGTGGTGTAATCTTCTAGTTTAGTGCTGCGTACTCTCTCAACTTAGTAGTATTTTCTCTTGTTCGGTGGAAATCAGTGAAATCAAAAAATGTTCGGTCCTTCAAACCAGACAGATGTATGTACTTTAACACAAAAGAAGCGCCCTGTTCACGAGATCACATCAACAGAACTTCGAATGACGAGTTCCTTGTTTTTCATTGCTCGAAATTTAGTCCTCAATACCCAAAGGGATGTGCGAATAATATTGTACCCGAAGAACACTTGCCACACCGATACAAGAGAGACATTTTTACCCATTATCGCAGCCTTCTTGACACGAAGCATAAAGTAAGGAATTGCAACAAAGAAAGCTGAATATGCTTTTCCGAGGAAAGACAAGTCTTTCTGACCTAATAGCACACCTTCTGCAGCACACATGATTCCATGTGCAAAAAAAATAGCAGAAATGGTGGGTATTACGGAGTTAACTAACTCTAGAACTCGGAGATCACTTGTAAAGAATCCACCCAGCATTGGTACACAAGACACTATTGCGGCTATTGTTGCGCCAAAGATGGCACCTGTCTTGATGAAATTAACAGTTGTTTGCCAAAGATCATCAGCACCCTCGGGAGAGTTACTCTTCTCATAAACTCTTGGGACCAGACTTTGAGCTGTAAGACTCAAAGAATCTGCAACAGGAGTTAGACAATAGAAAAATGAGGTTATGATCTGTTGTGCTGCCATGGACAATGTTCCAAAAGAACTCGCAACAACATGTGCCATAGCAACGTAAGCAGAGACTCTACCAATGGAGGTGGCGGTAACTGGGACGACATAAGGATAAAACTTTTCTACAAGTGATTTGTCAGGTCGTTGTAAATATTGAACTGTTTTGAATCTGCCAGACAAAAATCCCTTCGCTGAAAATTGTTCCTCTTTCGTTGTCTTTATTTTGATTTTGCTGCTTCTTGTGAAAAACTTTGCTAGAGGATTCTGTTTTTTTAGCTCGTATGGATTATCTTCATCAGCTGTGCCTTGAATAGAGGTGTGCAATTTTTTCAAAGAGTTTTTGATTCTCTTTCTTTTTGAATCAAGTGCTGCTGATGACGAAGAAGCTAGACGAAGTATTTTTTTTGTGACTCTAACTCTCTTCGCGGCATCCTCTGATGATCCACTGTTTAAAACTTCAGGATACGTTTTATCCTTCTTACTTTTTGATGTTTTGTGAGTGAGCCATTTTGTGAAAAAGAACAACGCTGTATACTGAGAAATGACTGTTGCCCATGCCGCTCCAGCTGCTCCACCTAACCAAGCTGCTTTCTGTCCAACAAAAATCGCATCACCTATAAAGTTTACAATAGCAGCAGCCGCTAATACATAAAGAGGGCTTCGAATGTCTTGCATTCCTAAGCATGCTGCTTGGGCTGATCCAATGATAGCAGCGGCGGGCATTCCTAAGGCCCTAATATTTACATATTTCCTAGCTGCAGAAAATATAATAGGATCAACATCATTTGATCCAATGATTCCATATATGGCGAACTTCGAAGTTAAAATGAGAATAGTACCCAATCCGAGCCCTACTAGACCTGAAAGCTGCAATGATGATATGAGAGTGTTTGCCGTTTCATCTTTGCAAGGAGAGAATTTCTCTTTTTCTTGGGCAGTAGCGATCAAGTTTGTTGTCGCAGTGTAGAGAAATGCCTGATTGTGGTGGTTGTTACAACGATGTATTAGATAAAAATTCAGACATTGACAAAAAACAATAAAATAGATTTTTTGAGAAAAAAATAATGAACTTACAATCAGGAGAGCAGAATAATCACAAATGGCAACTGCAGGATTCAATCCAGCTTGTTGCTTTGTGCCAGCTAGTAAGCCTACTGCTGCTGTGTCAATGAGAGACAATATTGGCCCACATAGCCACACTCCTATGGCTGGTACGGCGAATTGAATAATTTTACGGATGCTTGGACTAGAAGTCTCTTTTGTTTCAGTCTTTACCTCTTGAATAGTTATCGTTTCTTGCATATATTCACCAATTTCTTTTGACATTTGCACAGAATCGGAGTTTTTTATTTCCGTAACTATGCTTTCTGCCATTATGTCCGCTATTACTTTCGATTCAGGGTCTAGAGGAATAAACGAGTCGTCGAGTGCAATGTAGTTGTTCTCTCCAGCTCCTGCAATTCCGTCGACATCTTCATAAATTCGAGAGGTCCCTTCATCTTCGTCGAGACTTGGAGACTTTGTTCTGGTATCCGACATGAACCGTGCCGTGCACGTTCTTGAAAATTGAGCATTTTGTACATATTTCGTTCCAAACGATCTTCGATCAGTGATTGATGTTGGTGGTATTAATGATGTGGCTGAGCTGAGCAAAAGAGCTGCTGTTATCGAATGGTGCAGTTGCGGCATATTTGTTTTGTTATTTTTCGTGAGGCTTTGACTTCTATATAAACTGGATATTTTTTTAAAATGCAAATTCAAATTGAAATTAGATCTGTTGTTTTCCTTGTGTAGAAGATTTGTAATTAATAGGGTAGTACTGTTTTGTAGTCTGCAATGCTAAATTAAAAGTATTTGTGATGACATCTGCTTTTCCTATTCGAATTTCTCATTTTTGCGTGGGACAAGAACAAACATAGGGAAGTTGATGTGGAAAGAACTAATTTGAGTAAATGTTTGTGTTGTAGGATCTCCAGCAGCTCTAGTATGAAAATATACGTAAGATGGTTTAGAACTTCTTTCCTGATACATTCAAATATTACTCGAACACGTAATTGGTATATTTTCACATACGAAAAAGCCTTGGCAGAAAGTTTATGCTAAGACTTACATACGAAATGAAATGGAGACTCGAGGAATTAGTCGTATTTGTGTGACATATGGTGACTTTTATACCATTCACGTGCAAAGTGTATGCTTCTTTACCTCAATCCAAGATTTCACTAATTTACGTCATTCAAATTGGGATTGGGTGAGAGAATATGAAAATCTTAATGTTAATGTACTGAAATCAACTCATTATTTCATTAAGTTTTTTGTGCATGTAACCGTATTCAACCGTAACTTAGTTATATAGATATTTACTACTTACAGAAAAAAACTATAAAATAATCGACGGATGGATCATAATAGTCCACCATATTAATTTTCCCTATGGAGACATAAAAGAAAATGTAGACGAGTCCTTACGCACATCTGCTGTCGTAAAGCATAAAATCTTTATACGAAGCAAAACATGTATTTAACGGAATGGTTTAGTCAAGATGACGTAATTTGATGAATTTTCATTCTTCGTTATCACATTACGTATGTCTGTAACACAACATATCAACTATTGGCTTCAACTAAACTTGACATCATTTTAACATGACATAGGCGAGAGGTATTCTCACAAAAATATCTCCGTCTGCTGTAGGTCAGGCGTAAATTTAGAAACTCCATGTGGTAGGTTTGTGGTAAAAAATTAGAGATACATTATTTCAAATGGAATTACAAACGCTTCTAAAATAAAAGGTCCGGTTATAAATCCGTTTTTTTTTACCAATTCGATGATTTTCGAGTCGATTTAATATTACACGTGGATGCATAAAAATGCTTTTTTATTTTCTTAATTTGTATTGGATTCCCCAAAATTTCGGAATCCTCAATCTTTGGGAGAAAAGTCATACACATATAAAGTGTTCTAAGGTAAAAGATATTTGTCTATTTATTTTTATACATTTAAGTCGTAGCTTACTTCTGTGTTTGTTTTGTATTGACAGATACAAGTTCATTATTTCCCACCAGGTGCCAGATCACACTCACGAATTTTCAACGAAGGTCAAAAGCGATCAGAAAGCAGATCAAAATCAATCAGAACGAACAGGTAAGGAGCTAGTAATTCACCATATAGTATTTGTGTGTTGTTATTATTGTTATTATTGTTACAATTTATTCTAACCATTATTCCTTATTCAATAAGCACACACAAACAACAAGATGTCACGAAAAGATCAGTATACTTCTGAAAACGCATTAGATCGGTTTAATCGAAGAGGCCAAAGACAACTAGTCCCTGAAGCTGCTGGAATGTCCGGTGTATTTCAGAACTCAGACAGTGAAGAAGAAGAGGAGGGCAATAATTTGCCTATAGCATCAAAAATTACTACACGTGATATTAGGAGTCGCCTTAAACCTTTTATTAAAAAGGAAGATCGTCAACATATTAAGTACATTAAGTACTGGATACTGCAAAAAAGAGATGAGGGTAAAGCAGTTTGGCCCCCCGAAATCATGAAGTACCTTTTAGACTCATTTGGGATTTCGTCTATTAGTTATCCAGTCAATTATTATGATATTGTTGACAAAATCTTCCTCATGATTTTCTGTCTTATCAAGAAGATTCCTTTGCACCGTGGTTGTCCTCCTGGGAACACATGTCAATGGATACGTGATCTGACACCAGAAGACCGTGATATTGTTTCAAGATATCACAATGTTCATGCAGGAAGAGCAGGTAGAAATTCAACAAAATCATCAAGACCAACAGGAACTACATTTAGTACTGGTTGCAAGACTACATCTAATATATCTACAAGCAGGAATAAAAGGAAAATAAGTGATTTAAATGTTAAGAATTCTGCTGGTGTTACTTTTGCGCGTTCTGTCGAATCGGTTAACCGAAGTGTGCAGAGACCCAGGTGTCATCCTAATGGTTTAGGACTTAATTTTTCTATCAATGGAGAACAAAAAAAACGGATGAAGGAATCTCTAAGGCGTCTAGCAAGAGGAGAGGATATTAGCCGTCAAGAAGCAGCTGAAGAATCTAAGAAAAAACCAACTACTAATCAAGGTGGTTGGGGTAAAGGACTAGGTTTTTCTGATAGTAGTCAAGAAGGAAAATGTACAGGTTGGGCTGAAGTATCAGGTTCATCTGATAATAATCAAGAAGAAGGAAAACGTACAGGTTGGGCTGAAGTATTAGGTTCATCTGATAATAATCAAGAAGGAAAACGTACAGGTTGGGCTGAAGTATCAGGTTCATCTGATAATAATCGAGAAGGAAAAATTACAGGTTCTGATAATAATGACCAAAATCGTGGAGGTTGGGGTAAGAAATCTGGTTCATCTGATAACAATGAAGTAGGTTGGGGTGAAAAATCTGAATCATCTGGCTTGGTTTCTTCATCTACATATGTCCCACGAGAAAGCACTGTTGTTTCACCTGAAAAAAAGAAGAAGAAAATTTCCCTTGTGTCAGAATTAGTATCTACGGATGCTTCATTTGCACGGCAACTTGATGTTAAAAGTACTTCAACAGAACTACCAAATTTTGCTCCCGAATCATTTTCGATTGAAAATGTTCCAAAGAATATTGTGGATCAACAAATTGATGAAAAAGTACGGAAGTTTTCGTCAGAAGATGAAAAGTTACAATTGTGTAATCTTGAAGAGGAGCAAAAAGAAGAAGTGGACGTTGAAAAAGAAGAAGAAGATGCATAAGCAAGAGGAAGTATTAGAATTTAAAAAACTTACATAAGAAAAATATTAGGTATATTCGGTTAACCGAATTAATATTTTTTTGTAACCTTGATTATGAAATTATCATAGTATCTGAATAACAAACAATGTGAGTTAACGAATACAAAATAATATGTAAATTATGTAATAAATATGATTACTCTTGTTTATAAATTTTTAGTTCTGACCTGAAACCCTGAAACAGTGAAAGATACTACTCGGTTAACCGAGGTTTCTTATCTGGCGTAGAATACAAAAAATCAGGCAATGTAGGATAAGGTGTGTCTGGTTTGTCTTTTCCATCTGTTTTGTATGCATGCTTGTAACTAACTTCATATGCTTCATCATCTCTTACTATTCTATACATAAGTTTTTCGTCGCGGCCTTTAATTTCCTGCACTTGTCCTAATGGATAATTATTGTAACCACACTGGAAGTACACAAAATCACCCACTCTTATGTCTTGATCATGATCAAATTGCCAAGTATTCATTTCGCTTACCAGTTTTCCTAAGTAAAGACCTATGTCTTCATGAGCTTTTGCAACAACTCTCAATTTGGACTGAGTTTCAAAGAATTTTTTTTGAAGTACGCTACTCCTTGCGTATAATTCTTGTTTGTCATATCCTACCAATTTCTGTAAGTCAAATACTTTACTTTGTTCTTGTGCTATCATTTCATTCAGTTTTATACTTTCGTTTGATCTCTCAATTTCTGCTTTTTGATTCATTAAAACTGTATGGTTCAATTCTGCTTCAAGGTGTGTGACACATCTTTTGAGTCTCTTGTTGCTTTCTTCGATGTCATCAATGTTCTTAGACTCATCCAGTTCCCATTCAAACTTGCGGCGAACCTTATTGGACATGCTGCTTTATGTCAACAAGATTACAATCAGAAAGTAAAAAAAAGATTTATTAAGTAAAATTTATCGCAAACAGAAACTATGGAAGAAATATTTAGGGAGATTTGATTATGTACACATGCATTTGTTAGAAAAAAATTAAGAATAGATTCATAATGAAACAGAAAAAAAAAGTGACATGAATAAAAAAATTAAGATTATTAGCCATCAATTTGGTTAACCGAATGGATGGTGTTAGAAATGCTGCGTGCCATGAGGTTTAATTTTCTTTCCAGAAGGTAAGGAACTAGATATGACTTTTCTTTTCCTTTGTGAATCATTTGGGATATGTACTATCATTTTCGAATATGTAGATGCTGATTCTTCTCCATGATGTTGATCTATAAGTTCTTCCTCGTTATTAGGTCTTCTAATGGAAGAAGGCCTAGGATTATTGATAATAGAAGAGATCAAGGAATCCTCAGCTGGTTCAATACCAAAACAGAATGAATTGGCATTTGTTGAGATGTTGATATCTTCCCTAATAGAAGGATCATCTTCAATGTTATGTTGAAGAATAGTACCCAAATGCTCTTGTTTCCTATTCCTATGATCTGTTGCGTGTTTACAATATCTTTGCAAATGATGATTTAAACCTCTTTCAGTTAAGTACCTTTTATTGCAAAACATGCAGACATCAAAAGTGGAACTATTCGACACCAAGGAAACCTTGCATTTGGTACCTCGAAAAGAGGAAGTGACAACCATTCTTGAGTTTTGAAACTTGAATATTGGGTGTCCTGGTGATAAAACTAAATCAAAAGTAAAAAATAGTATCTGGTAAACAGAAATATATTGATATTCTTTGCATAAGCTATTATACATAAATATATACCATGTCATAATAATTGATTTGCATTACATGTACTGCATAAAAGTCATACTACATTATGAGGGAAATTACAAAATTGGTGTGGATCGAACCTTCAACCACACGTATCTGCAAATTCTCTCCGTAAGACGGCTACACTGGAAAAGAAAGAGGTGTGATTCGAACCTAAAACCACATGGATGTGTGATTTCCCACCATAAGATAGAGAAGAAAGAGGTCTGGTTCAAACCTGTTGCAACTTCTTTGCTTCGATATTGTCAAAAATCATTGTTGTGGAATTTGATTCAAATACAGCACATTTCAAAAATCATCTAAACATAATAATTTATATGTAAACCAACATTTCTAGATAGGCTTTGGAGCAATTTTAAATTGTATTGTGTATAAATAGAAATGAAGAAAATTTAGGTGTAAGGTATACAAAAATGCACCATTCAGACAAATATTTTATAGAAACAACACTATTGCGGTACACAAAAAATAAACATACATGATTAAAAAATGGGCTATACATAAGATTATAGCAGAATTGTCTATGTTGAAAATATACATTTCTAGATTAGTCTACAGCAATCTTAGAATTATGGTGCACACAAAAAAAATAAGTGTAATTACAAAAATGAAAAGTGCAAATGCATTAAAAAATATTGTGATAGAAAAAATAAAAGGTGCATCCCAAACATCAATTGTGTGGTGACATTTTTCTTGTGCTATTTTATATTTGTCATTGTTTATATTAGTGCAAATATGCACTATGGAATATACCAAATGCCATAAAAAATGTCTATGTGCCCCAATATTATAGTCTCGCATTCTTGCGCGCGGTTACAAGGTATCTATGAGTAATGGTGAATCCTCTGTGCTTGAGCTTTCTTGTTGAGATTGTGAATCATGTATTTCAATAATTGGTATGTTTGATGTGGTGGGTATATCTATCGCTGATGTCCGAGTTTGTTTTAAATCTATTTTTGCTAGTGATTGACTTGTTGTGATGCCTTTCCGAAGTCTTGTTGCAATTGAAGGAAGTAGATGGTGAAGTTGGTTCCGTTTGTTATTGGAGGGAGTTGTTCAATATGTATGGACTAAGATCCTGCAAATCATTTTATGTCTATCAAGAATTTTAATTTTTTTGGTGTATTTTGCCTTGGTTGAAGACTCTGTATTGCATTGACATTTCTCAAGCAAGTGCATCATAGAAGCGTAATTTATTCCAGTGGTAGTTGCCGTTGTGAATATGTGTTGTAATTGTCTGATTTCCTTAACATTGTTGAATTCTTGTATCGTGTCCAATATTTCTGCTCCTTGTTTCATTGCCGTGCAAAATTTTGAACATCTTACACAATGTTTTCTATGTTCCTCAATTTTATTTGCGTTGAAGATTTGGTCTAAACACCATCAACTGTTCTGTTGATTACAAGTAATGCCCTTACAAAAGATCAGATTTTTAGGCTTGGGTACTGATATGACTGTTGTTGATGGGGATATTTCATGTGTCAATTTAGGTCTTTTATTACCTCTATCTTCGCATGATGGTGTTGCACAAGTAGGTGAGTCCTTAGCAATTTCTTTTATAACCGATGTCTGAGTTACATTTTGGTTGTTTTCATTCCTTCTAAAATGTTTTTCTTTCGCTTCGCTGATATGTCCTATGATACGGTGTAATCCAATGGCTTTTGCCATGGTTTGTTTGAAAATATCGCGCATTATATTACTGTCATGCGCACTTTAAGATAATGTCTTCATAAATTCAAATAACATAAAAAAGATGCTTTTTGCTGTTGTTTGTGAAAACAATTTAGATGAAGGATGATGTTCTCTCTTATCCTAAAATACTCCAAGCAAAATAATTATCATCATTATATTAAGCCATGTTTTCATTCAAGCAAATGAATTCTTTTAAACACATGACTCCTCCAAATAATCAATTATTAAAAAACGACTTGGAACCCATATTTCAAACAGAATTAAAATCACCACATCACATTCCTCCAACACTTAAACCTCAGAAATATGCCTCTTCTCTACCCAAACTCCAACCAATACGATCACACATTTTTGATACTACTCAATCCATACCCGAGCTTCAATTATGCCTCCCTATTATAAACAGTCACAAATTTTCATCAAATGATGAAAAAAAACGCGTTCAAAAATATTCCTCTGAAGTTCGTGATTATACAATGGAACATTGGCTTCATACAACCAAACGATTTCCAAACGGGCGCTGGAGTATTAAAGAAAGACGAACACTGTGGAACTTATTTATAAGTATTGATGAAGATGGATCAGGAGAAGTGGATATAGAGGAATTGGCGGATCCTTTGTTAAGTAGTGGTATTGCGAAAACAATGGGAGAAGTCAGGGCATTGGTTCGATCTGTGGATGAGAATAATTCAGGATCAATCGGGTTCATTGAATTTTTGCGCATTATGAGACCTAAGCAGACAAATAAAAATGACTTCGTGAATGATACTTCAAATGATTCCACAACACGACGACGAAGTAGTGAGTTTTCGTCTTTACGAACTTCCAATCTTTCGAGAAATTACAATGCCTTCATGAAGGGGAAACGGGGAATGGATAGTCAAACAAGTCGAAGACTCAGTTCAATGAGCAGTAGTGATTATAATAAAGATACATGGTTTCACAATATGACAGTTTTCATTAAAAAACATGGAAAGCAACCAAAAACAAAAAAACAATTTTACAATCTTTCATCAAATCATGCTAATTTTCATGGCAGAGGCACAAATAATAAAATAGATGATCCACATCGAAAACCTCTCGAAACAGGAACAACGAATAATCCAATAGTACGTTTACAAAAGATGCAAAAACAGAATGGAAACATGGACATGAAATCAGTTTTGACCGTCAAACGAAGGAAATTATTATTAGATGCTACCATGGGAGAAGCACAAAGGAGAGAATCTGCTCTAGAAGATATTGGGATGTGGAAAATGGAATTAAAAAAGCTTCATGGGACTGCTCGATTTCGTAAAATGTACAAAATTCAAAGTGTTGCTAAAAAGTTGGCTAAAACTCAAGGAGAAAAACAACACTTTGTATCCGCAATGCAAGGTATGATTGAAAAGGAATTAGGCTCTCCAGAAGAATCAAAACACATATTGTCAAGACGATCATCCTTATCATGGAATGACAATGAAGAAAGTAAGATGGAGACGTCTCGGGAGAATCGCTTAGAGACCATAAAAATGTTAGGAGGAATGACAAAAAAGTACGATGTAGGTTATGGCAGAAATGCATTGTTGCTTCCATCAACATCAAAGAAAAATATCTCTGGTACATAGCTTTTATTTAAATTTGAACTATCAAAATAGATATTATTGATGAGGATTATGCCAAGGAACGACTCGCTCTGTGAATTCTATGCTTGATTCGCACATTTCAAATGTTTTTTCCTGGTTTGTTTTGATTGCCTCCATTCGATCTTTTAGTTTCATCTTTTCCTCAATGGAAAGAAATGTTGCATCTACCGACTTCAGGATAGTTTCCCATATAGCATCTTTCTTCATTGCCATTTTGGCATATGCAATCCTAAGTTGCCACGTCAAACTTGTGTTAAACACTGCAGGATCATCTGAGTTCAATCCAACATCCAACCCATGTTTCCTCATAGTCATACCTGGATGTTCCTTCCAATTTTTATGTGTGTAATTCCAACCCCCGGTTTCAACACTGGAAGTTGGACATACTTCAAAATGAATTTTCTTCTCTTTCATACGTCTCATTACATCCGGATGGGAGACAATGCGATACCCATGTCCAATACGTGTGGCACCAAATTTTTCAACTGCAATTTCAATATTTTTTGTGCCGGCAACTTCCCCCGCATGCATCGTGATATTTAATCCTAATTCCTGTGCTTTTTGAAAGGCTTTATAATGAGGCTCATATAAATCTGGATGCTGAATGGAATCAAAATGTTCTTCTCCAGCTGCTATATCCACACCAACCACTGCACATGGAACATTATTTCGAAATTCATATGCCAAGTCAATAATTTCTTCTGCCCAATCGGGTCTCCATGTAATACAGCACAAGATTTGATTGACAGTTATTCCAAATTCTTTTTCTCCGCAACGTAACCCTTTTGTAATAGCATCAATAACTGGTCGTGGATCAATGGGTTTATTGGATTTAACAAAGGATCCATTTTCTGCTAACAAATGTGGATTATATCGAACTTCAGTATAAATGATTTTCTGTTCTGCCTGCCGTTTACAAAAATCAAAGGCCAATTGTTCCAATAATCCGAAATTTCCACGAACTATTGGAAGAAAAATTTCAAATGACTTTATCATGGCCTGCAAAGATTGTTGATTGTGACATGTGCATAACGAATGAAATTGGAGAGGGTAGTCGAGTGTATCTTCCACTTGTTTTCTATTTTATCACGAGTTAGATTTTTTTTAGCCCAACCGAAGAAAGGGATAAAATAGGAACTTACCGTATGGGATAGCGGGATTGGTCCCATGGTATAATTGTATATTCAGGAAGATATTGCGTCGTTTTGGAGCTTTGTAAGTATTGATGCAAAACAAATGGATCAAATGACCCATCTAAGTGTACATGCAACTCAATCTTTCAAGAATGGAAACTAACCATAAGATTGACAATTTATTGTATAAACGACAAAACATCTAAAACACTGCACTAATCCGTACCTTTGGCAATGAACAAACCCATGCTTCGAATTCTACATCATGCACCCAGGCTTTTTGGTGCTTCCCCAAATCATCTTGATCAGCTTCTGAGGATTCTACTAATTTGTTACCGGAACTGTCTGACTGGTGAAACAATGAATTCTTGGAGTTTGAGTCGAGATTGAGAGCGTCATCGGTCATGGTTTGCAATTGTGAAACGGTGTTTGTTACTTAAAGTAGAAATGTTTTTGTTTTGATGGATTGCATATTGTCAGCCGGAATTTATAATTTTTTATGTTGAAAAGAATTTCCTTGCATAAGTTTCAATCTATCACTTTTTAAATAAAATTAATATGTACTATTTCTGACGTCATTTGGGCTATCCTTTATACATGACAATACGATTATTTATTCTTCAACTTCCAAGTTCTTTTACACGTACGTGAATGCTTGGCAAAAATATTGGCTACCGTTTGGTTGTGGTGGAGGCAATAACAAAAATACTTAAGGTTTTCTCTTTAAATAGTGTTATTGCTAATCTCATAGTTTCCTAATTGTTTGTTATTGCTATCGTTTCATCTGTCTAAGTAG
>Ga0209092_10001712_pt1 | contig 20913 bp, 36 predicted proteins | sample FraStrMetagenome_FD_187446 | JGI IMG/M metagenome (GOLD analysis project Ga0209092, IMG submission 187446) | Marine eukaryotic phytoplankton communities from Arctic Ocean - Fram Strait ARC3M Metagenome (SPAdes) (version 2) | ecosystem: Environmental > Aquatic > Marine > Oceanic | place: Fram... | reverse complement strand
TTACAATACTCTTATGGTGGAGACGAGGGGAGTCGAACCCCTGTCCAAACAAATCTACTTTATGCTTCTACGAATGTTGTTGCAAGTAGCTATTATAACAGTATTCTAGCTAGTTGTCAAGTGTTTATTTATAAGTATTGTAATGCTAATACAGCAACAGCGATGATAATGGCAAATTGAAACAGAAATCTTAAAACAGGCATAATATACTCTCAACTCGATCAATTAAGTAGTAATTATAGCACGGTGTAGCTGTTTTGTCAAGTATTATGTTACTAAATTATATCCCATATAGAATAGGATTAACCAAAGTAATCCTTTGATCAGAAAGAACGAAAATGTGAATAACATTAATTGCGTTGTTCTTTTCATGTTGTCTCGCAAACCCTTTTTCTCAGACCACTACTACTGAAGCGGTGATCTCTTTTGTTGAAGTATAGTTCGATATCCCTTTTGCGGCAGATATCACGACCAGTAAATTCTTTATCTCGATACTCTTCTCCGAGTACTCGAACGTCAATATGGTACATATTCAGAATGTCTTCCAAATCTTGCTCTGTGGTGTAGGGTATAATCTCATCTACATATCCTACAGCAGACAACTGCGTGTATCTCTCAACAACAGTTTGAACCGGCACGTTCTTTCCTTCTCGACTAGACGTATCTACCTGTAGTCCACATATCAAGTAATCGCATTGCTCTTTGGCATCTCTCAGCATTGATACATGACCTGCGTGTAGTAAGTCAAACGCTGAACAGGTGAATCCCACTTTACCTTTCATTTTCTCATCCTATAATATAAATTTCAACCATTCCTTAAATTCGTCTAAATTACCAATGTCTTGTCCATCCACCATTATCTGTGGCACATTCTCTGCACAAGGGAATAGATCCATTAATTCAAGTAGGTTGTAATCTTTACCAAAGTCAAGATACTCTACATCTAATCCTGCGAATGTTGCCCAAGCGTACAGTGCCGCTGATTCATCACTACCCTTCATCCCATACAGTGTTGCTTGAGGTGGTAACTTATAACTTAATATCTCGTCTTCGAACTTTATACGGCACCCCACTTACTTTGTATAACTCTTCTTTGAGTTCAGGAAACAAACACTTTTGAATAAAAATATCAACATCATCTTCATCAAGACCCAGTGACTTCATTACACGAGGTGTATGTGGATTCTGTTTCTGATAGTGACCATATCTGTTTTGAGCCACTCTCACTAACTCTCTATCCATATCTAATGAACAATGATTGCCTACATTGTTCAGGTAGTATAGCAAAGATTGCTCAACTGCATCAGATATCTGGTTTATCTCGTCTTGCTCTTTGACCATTCCTGCCGCTATCATTCCATCACTGAATATTGCTTGAGCCCACTCAGGAAGCTCACGCTCTCTTTTCCATTCCAGCTTTGATGAAATATTCCCAAATGTCTTGATCATTTCGTGATCAGGATTCGTTGTCGCTGATAGATCACAGAATGCTCCTGTCATCTTGTTGGGGCCCGCTATTACATCGAATCCAAAGATAGGAGCATCACTGTCTGTGTGAGGGAATACACAAACGTGCATCATCCAAAGCTTACTAGACTCTCTCATATCGACTACATCAATATGGGCTCTTCTGTAGTTCTTACTCGTCCAGACTCTGTTGACCCAACCCGGTTGATTGAATCGCTCCATACCTTCTTCTTGGATCTCTGTGCCAGTGAACTTAAACAACTCAATGATATCGTTTTGGACATCAATTAATCTGTTCCAGATCAAACTCATACAGCAATATTACCAATATAGGCATCTAGTCCCATCAATAGAGACGCTACAAAAGCACCGAGTATCAGACCAGTCATAAGAGTTAAACTACTCTCTAGCTTTCTACCCTTATCTTCGATTTTATCAAATGCTTTCATTACACCTTCATAGGCTTCGTCCAACTTCTTCTTGGAATCACTCATCAACTAATTCTCCAAATAATCTAATTGCATATTCAAAACAGATATTTGCTTCATCTGCCATATCGTCAGTAAGTATAGCACGAACTTTCTCTTTTAGCAAGTCTTTTTCGTCAAATTTATACATCATTCCTGAGCCTGGTACTCTCTTCGCTATCATAGCTCCACCGTACATATCACCAAAGTGACGTACATACATATGCGGAATCAGTTCAAACTTATCTTCAAGCGTCCCTTGTTCATGATTAAGCCAAAGGTTTACTTTATTTTCGCAGTAAGTCATATACTCAAGCGTAGACGGCATTACCAATTCATTAACAAAGTGAAATCCATGAAGCTGTTCTAGCTCTTGCATATCCTCGCCTATCAGGTGACTTCTCGCTATGTCCTGAATACCCATGCCAAACAAGGGAAGTCTAATCTCAAGTGCTGTGTATATTAGTTTTTGATTTGTTAGATATTTGTAGTACAGAAGGGGATCGATTGACCCGCTCATCAAAATGCTTGCAAATTCTTTGCGTTCAGCAGACTTGTGATTTTCCCAAGTCAATTCTTTAAGTGACATTATTGTGACCTCAAGTTCATTGTATATTCGTTATTTATAGAATATATGAGAGTCAACTCGACTGGTTCTCTCATAAGATTTCGCCCAGTAAGGCTTAACATAAGATGCATGATACATAACAGCACCGTCTGTGATATCACGTTCAATACCATATGATTCAAGAATACCTGCGCTTAGTTCTTCAATCTCATTATACGCAACTATATCGTGTATCTTGTCAGACTTCCCATCACAGTACCAACTGAATTGACATCGGTTACGCTTTGGTCGACCCTTAGAGTCAACGTGTGACTGATAGACTACATCGCAAACAGTGTCTGGATATCTTCCGTCATAGACTCGATTCATAGTAACAAGACCGACTGCTTCTTGACCTAGCTTAGATTCGCTTCTAGCTTCGTGATATATATTAAGTGTTAGACACGATAGCTGTTGCTGATATTCAGTCTCTATCTCGATAGCTACGCTAATATCGGTATCAATCTCTGGTACTTCGACAGACTGTTCAACGACTGGTCTAGCTATTTCGAGATGTTCTTCGTACAGATAATCGTTAACTTTACTGATGATTCCGTACAGCATATATACAACTACTACAGTAATAAACGACAGTCTTGCTACAGTTGATATCTTCATAACTTACCTCTTCATTGTCTTAATGAGCGATAACGCTATTATACTGCCTATCCGAGGCATTGTCAAGCTTTTTTTGAAGTTTTTTTCAACTATTTTGTCGTAGCTATATACGTCCCGTCCCAGTCTTCGGGCAAATCTTTCGTCTTCATCTCTTCGCATCTATCGATCCACATTGTATAATAATCGTCCATCTCACCCATGAAGCATCCTCTGAGTTGACCGCATAGATTAATGGCGTGGTCGAATTGCTTTCTCTGATATAGGTCTAACATCTTGCGGTGTTGTTGAGTTTCCATGACGATATGACTGTTAGCATTCCACCAGCTAAGTGTTAACGGCAGTACATTGTATATGTCAACACCCTCTGTCTTTCCCTTAACAGCAAGTTTGTCGATTTTAAGTACAGCGTATGCATCAGCAAGTTCTTTTGCTGTGTCACGTCCGACTATTGTTTTAACGCCATATCCCTTAGTTTGACCCTCAAGTCTAGCGGCTAGATTAACGGCATCTCCAAGTACTGAGTAGTCGAATCTTTGATTAGATCCCATATTGCCCACGACTGCTGGACCAGTATTTATTCCTATACCGATGTTGATCGGCAGTAATCCCTCGTCTACTAGATCAGCGTTCAATATCTCAAGTGCTTCATGCATTTGAAGTGCTGACTTGACTGCCATCTTCTCTTGGTCTTTCACGTCAAGAGGAGCATTCCAGATCGACATTATGCAATCCCCCATGTACTTGTCAATCGTGCCCTCATTGTCCATAATGATGTCTGTCATTGGACTCAAGAACCTATTAACGAGTTCTGTTAGACCCTGTGGATTCGTCTGATACTGCTCTGAGATGGGTGTGAATCCTCGTATGTCACAAAACAAGTATGTCATTTTTCTTGTCTCGCCGCCGAGTCTCAAGAGCGTAGGATCGTCTTGTAGCTTCTGTACCATTGCGGGTGATAGATAAGTTCCGAACTGCTTCTTGATCTGCTCTTTCAACTTGTAAGTAGTGTAATACTTGTTGAACGAACTTTGAGCAAATACAACAACTCCAGCAATCGATGGCCAGATGATGTCCAAGAAGAAATAAGCGTTATTCCATGCATAGTAGCCTACTGCTATCGGACTGGCAAGCAGGAGAACGCTTCCTATGAGCGCACCAAGCGTTCCCAGTTTGTAGACGACTAGAAGTATGCCTGAACACACCAATAATATCATCAGTAACTCAATGAATCGAGTATAGTCGGGTCGTAGTATTTCTACTCCACTCATCAAAGTGTAAATCTGTTGTGCTTGAATCTCATGTGGGTACATTGCGCCCATTGGAGTAGCAACTGGATTGGAATATCCTTCTGCTGTCACTCCAAAGATTAGCACCTTTCCTTCGGGCATTGGATCGAGTATTGATATCTGTTCAAACTCATGCCAGAATGCGACTGGTAATTCAGAAGTTGGTTGAGTTGTAATAGGATCTTGTCTACCTAAACGAACCCATTCCATTCCGAGTTCATTGTTCTTGATAGTGTATGATGGCTCACCTAGAAAGACTCGAACTGTGTCAAGTCCTAGTGATGGATATGGCTGATCATTAATGCTCACAAGCAAAGGCACTCGTCTGAGTACTCCACTTGGTTGATCGACTTCAGCAGATACTGCACCCACCCCCATAGCCATTTGTGCTAATTCTGGAATCGGTGTAAGTAGTCCACTGTAGTCGATTAGTGTCGTTGATGGTTTACCGAATGTTGAAACATTCGCATAGATTCCTAACTCATTCGTAGTAGTTTGGCGTGTAGGTGCGCTTGCTAGTACTACTGCTTTTTGACTTAGAGACTGCGATAGTTCCTGATCCCCTGCAAATCTGTCGTTCTCCGACCATATCATCGTTGATACAAGTAGAGAATTGTTTGGTGCTTGGTCTATATACTTTGCTACTGTCTGTCTTGGCCACGGGTATTGTCCTTCTTTTTCAATTGCTTTCTCATCGATATTAACTAGAACAATGTCGTCTACTTTAGTTATGTCGTGGTTGCGTTGTAGTTGATCGTAGTACGAATACTCTATTGACTGTACGAAGTCACTTTGCGATATCTTTAGAAACGCAAACAATACGATAACTGGAACTACACTCCACCATCTAGTCATTGTTGCGTTATTGTAACAGAGCAACCACCCACTGTCAAGCAATTTTGCTGTAGACTGTAAGATTGTGTTACATTCCCGAATTGTTTTAATGTTAGATCAGTACCGTGTGTTCCATCAAGTTCTACAGTAGCATTGTGATTCGCCCCTGAACCTTTCTGTCGAACGAACACATCGTTCTCGTCATTGTAGATCGTAAGGTCTATCGTCTTAGCGCCATCGTGCTGTTGAATGGTCGTGACTTCGTTATTGTCTCCAGTTAAGTTTAGTTCGTAACTGTGACCATTATCTCCTGCATTTCCCTGATTAGTCTGTTGAGCAGAAATACCATTTCCACTTCCAGTAACAGTCAGATCGATTGAGTGTCCACCACTTTCCCAGTTATCGTATGTGTAGTCGTGATTAGTATAACTTTCTGGATAATCAAAGGCGCATCCTTGACACAATTTGATACCATTGTTATCACCTGTAGCATCGACTGTTACGTCATTATTCTCATTATATTGCATAATGAGTAGTTGCTGATTCGTTCCATCAGCAGTGACTGTTGCGCTATTGTTAGCACCTACTTGTTCAATGCCAATCGCAAAGTTGTTACCTGTCTGATCGACAAATATTTCATTGTCTGCTTTAGCTTTTCCCGATGCAAAGACATATACCATCAATATAATGGCAGTGCAAACATATAGAAAGTATTCTTCAAAGTCTCTTTTCATATCTCTATATATATCAAAAATCTTGCTGGGTTACGAACACATTAATCTCTTCACCACCATCGGCTGTGATAGTGTCTTTATATCCGTTTACATCAGTGAAGAGTGATATTCCACCACCTGTTAAGAATCGAATGCTGATTACTCCATTCACATTACGATAAAATGCTATTCCACCATCTTCTTCGAATACGCTATATTGGCTGTCTGTGTTATATCCCCACTTAGCGTTTACAAGTCTTGCTTTTCCAGAGCCTTGACTGTCTTGTACATCTTCCAACTCTGCCATAGTGCGTATCAGTTCTTCAACTACATCTTGAACATCAGTGAGAAAATCACCACTCAATGCATCGAAGTCTAATCTGGTATACACTCCATCATCAACATAGTCACTAAAGTCTTTCTCTAGTTCATCGAATGCTAGATAATCAACATCCAATGCGCCCATATCTTTATCTTGCTCGTCTGCTAATTGCTCTTCGAGTGCTTGCTTGACTTCTTCTGGTGGGTTAACGATAAACATATTATCGATTGTTGCTGGCGTGATATTATCTATCACCACTTTAGCTGTCGGTGGTGTAGCAATACTTGATACAAGTGTAGCCGCATATGCTTCAGTTAGCGTGATAGATCCTGCATCATTTGATACGATAATCTCTCCAGATGGCTCACCCCATTCATCTGGTAATAGTATGACTAATGATCTTCCGAGTTCATCAACAGTCGTTGTAAAATCTGTGCCTCGAACAGCAATAGTCGCTGTTGGAGTTGATATGTCGATATTCTTCTTATCAACCATACCGAGTCGTCCAGACGCAAATCTAGCAGTACCCAGAGCCATCTTCATGACCATCTTTGACTTGCTTGGATTTGGATCGTAGTAAACTTTGTCTATGTATACTTTTGTATGTTCGATTAGTGATAGTTCAGCATCATCAAGGAACTTGATTAGCATTCTACCCTTTGCTGTTTGAGCAGTATCGTTGAGTTCAATCTCTTGACCAACATCTGCTTTAACTTCGTCAGAGGATTCTCTGACTAGTGAACCAACTCCAGTTGATTCGATAACACCGCCAATGGAAGAGGCATAGGCCTCTCCCATCAACAGTATAACACTAGCTGTCGCCAGCAGTGTCTTTTTGATTAATCTGTATGATTGCGTCATCAGATACTACATCCATTGTAATGATGCCTTTACAGCTTGTAGTCGCTTCAGCACAAGTACCACTGATTTGATTGATATCTACGTCTGCATTATCTCCAGTTAAATCAAAAGTAAGCGTCTGATAAAACCCATCGTTCTGTAGCGTATTAATGTTGTTATTATCACCTGTAACTTCCATAGTGAATGTAACGTCATCTGTTTCTACGTCTACATCAAATACGTTGGTGCTACCAATCACTGTTAAATCTAAGTCCAATCTTTCTGCACTTGAGACATAACCTTGATCAAAGTCCATTGTATTTGAATCGCCAGTAACACTAACATCTAGAGTTGAAGAGTCGGCTGAACCTACATAGCCAATGTCCCAATCCCATATGTTTGAATCACCAGTCCAAATCAAGTTATAAGTTGCATCATCAGCAATTACTGTGCCGTACAATACATTACTATTCCCGATTTGATCGATGTCGAAGGTTAACGAATCACCAGTTATAGAACTAGCAGTAGATTGACCTTGAGTAAAGTCGTCTCCACCAACCTTGTTACCATAACCAACTTGATCGATATAAAGAGTTAATGTGTCACCCGATTGATCGATGTTGATTTCGTTATCATCAGAACCATAAGCCATAACAGAAACTAGCAAACTAGCAATAACCATTAAATACTTATTCATTCTTCTTCTCCTGTGGGATGACCATCATTCGTTCCGTCATTCAAATGTGGATGACGATGACCTTCCCCTACTGACCAGAGACTTCTATCATGTCCCTGATATATTAGTTCAAGTACAGCGGCCTCAATGGCTGTCCGTACCGCATAAGTCACTGACTCATTATTACCCACTCCGTCCTCATACTCGACTAGTTTCGTACCTTGCTCATAGAATCGGAATAAATCACCACCCGATCCATAACTAAGTATACTCTTCTGCGCCTGGACGTTTAACAAAACTTCCCCTGTTAGAACAGATATCGCTCTAACGGAAACTGTGACAACATCTTTACGATATTGTCTTGAAAATCCAATTCCTAATGCTCTTGCCCCTCGACCTCCTGTCTGGATGTTGGTATCATAACCAACGATACCGCCTTCGATAATCATTCCCGCAAATAGTAAAGGGCCTATGCCTTGGGACTTTTCGTCAGCGTATTCTTTTCGAGAACTTCTGATAATTTGTCTTTCCCTGACAAGATTATCAATTCCCTGTCTCTCAACAACACGAAACCAAGTTCCTTTTCCTGCTGTTTTAAGTGCGTCTATCAGCATCTCGGTGCCACCCTGAGTTACTGCTGTACTAAAATCTGCTATTCCATCTCTTGCTTTTCTTTGACCTGTTAAGTCTTTAAATCCATACACTGCCACAACTGGCATCTTATCTGCTGGCGGTACTTCTAATAGTCTTATGTACGCAGGCATATCGACCACTTCTGGCTCATCTACGCAAATGTATGTTCTACTTTTTATTGGACCTGAACAGTCTTCTGGAGTATCTGACCATTGTGGAATACTAGAACAACCACTAATAATGAGTAGAGCAAGTGCTAAACTAAATAGCCGCATCTGTCTCACTCGAATCAGTAGAACCAAAGTTCCCTGTGCCAATCGGAATTTCTAGAATTGTTTCGGTACCCTCAGTATCGATAATTCTCATTTGAATATAGTCTTCACCACTATCGTCTGTCATCACTTGATATGAGACAACTGATCCCTCAAGCGTGAATGATCCAAAGGTAACTGCATCTTCGTTACTGAACATATTGTCTACTAACTGCTTAGATAATTGTGCGTAGATACGACTCTCTAGGTTACGGATAAACTTAGCGAGTGTGGTGTTCTCTGCTTCTCTCTCAGCGGCTTTCTGTGCGGCTTCTAATGCGTCTTTGATAGCATTCTTTCTACTAGTCTCTTGGTTCTCAATCGTCAGATAATGTGAACCAGTGCCAGCACCACTGAATGATGGGCTCTTGAAACCGAATTGTATTTCGCTACTATGACTCGCTATCGGAATCAGTAGTAGTATTAGAGTTATTATGTTTTTCATTCTTCATCATTTCCTGTTGCTGTAAAATCATATCTAGTTTAGTTCTCAGTCTTATCAAATCATTATCTAACATTCTTATTCTATCAATTAATCCTATCAGAGTCATATGAGACTCTTCGATTACGGGATCTACTTTTTCAGTAACCCAACTCCATATGTAGTATACGAAGTATCCTAATCCAACAGCGGCTATAATAGGAAAGCCATACTGTGAGATCATTTCTGCAATGTTTACTTCTTCCATAATCTAGTCCTTTCTTGCGTCTTGCTGTCCGTCTGCTCGTGCTACGACTGTCAAGTCTGGCTCTATATTGAACGCATGGCACATCTTGAGGTCGATTCTCACGACTTCGTTATTCATTGTCTTAACTCTGTTTTCTAAGCCTTTGACGAATCCTCTCTGTGTCTCGATATTAGTCAATACACCATTCAATATAAACTTCAGTGTAACAAACACGAAAAACCCACCTGCTAAAGCAGATGCTATTGGGAATCCGACATCGGCGATCAACTGAAATGCTTCCATAGTAATCACCTAATATTATTCTTATACTATTTATTTATACTAACGCCTCTCTATAGTTGTATATTATTTAGCCATTATAATGCTGTGTAATATTTACGATTATGTTAGTTCTCGCTAACTTTAACACTATATAAAGATACCACATTAAGAAAGGTGGTTCTATTAACAGATCAGGAGATCAAATATGAGCAAATTAGTAGCGGTATTAGTATCAGTTTTAATGTCAGTATCAGTAGTAGCTGGCCCATACATTGAATACAAGAACAATGTCAGCTTTGAGAAGTTCGATGCAATCGGATCATTCGATGAGACAGTTAGCAACCTTCGTGTAGGTACTACCTTCTTAGGTGGCAAAGCATATGCTGAAGTTGGAAAGTTCGGTGACGGGTTAGATTTCAATACTGGAGAGTCAACTGAAGTCGGTTACAAATTCAAGTTTGGTAATGGATTTACTGTAAAGGGTAAAGTTGAAAGCAAGAATGTTGAAGAGTGGTCGCACAAACTCGAAACTGAAGTACGCTATTCATTCTAATGTTCTAAAAGAAAGCCCCTTAATTGGGGCTTTCTTCATTAGTAATTATCATCGTCTTCTTCCTCGACCTCTTCCATTCCCAGAATACCTAATTTAAATCCAGTTGCTAGTAGATCACAGAATAGTGCAATCAACTGAAAAGGTAATACATAGTAGAATACTTCAATCATTCCAACAGAGTAGAGTGCTACAGAACCCGCTATCGATACTATGCGACTCTGCCAGAGTTGATTGAGATCGGCTTCTAAGTCGAGATCGACAACTTTAGTTCCACTCATCGCTGAGAATATAAGCATATAGAACAAGCTAGAAAAGACAACCATCAAACTAGCTAATGCTATATCACCGCCAGACTCTGGATACATAACAGCCATAGCTATTGCGACTAGCATTGGTACTTGATAGAACATATGTTTCTCCTTGTGAGAAAAGGGGACCGAAGTCCCCGAGAGTACTATATTACTTATATGATTAGAAGCTTGTATCTAACTCTACGCTAGATGCGAAGTCGTTATTCATTGGATCAACATCATCCTCTTGAACCACTTCAGCATCAATCTTAGAGTAAAGATCCATGAATCCTGCTCGTGTATCAACATCGAAACGATTAACACACAACTCGATGGCTTTCATTCTATCACCGAAGATCGAGAATGTCTGGGCAATGTGACATAAGCGTCTAGTCGATACAATCTCATCAACACCACCGTCTAGGAATGTCTTACGGATTGCTTGAGCCCAGTTAACTAGTTTATCAGTAAAGTCAGACTCTTTATCGTAAGCACCGAACTTATCAAAGTGATTGTTGATAATCTTTTTCTCAACTGTAGCAGTCGGATAAGGTTGCTCTAACGTGATTGTGAATCGCTCTAGGAACGCTTCATCGATAATCGAGGCAGAGATAAAGCGACCAGCATCATCGCCCTGACCTTTAGTGTTAGCAGTACCGATCACATTAAAACCAGGCGCTGGCTCGATCACTTCACCAGTCTTCTTGATCAGTACTGGCTTACCCTCTAGAACGCCCTGAAGAGCCATCAGCTTGTTAGAACCACGATCAATCTCATCGATCAGCAGTATCGCACCTTGCTCCATCGCTTTAATGACTGGGCCCTTAGCAAAGACAGTCTCACCATCTAGCAATCGAAAACCACCGATTAGATCATCTTCATCAGTCTCTGGAGTGATCTGGACTCGAACATACTCACGTTTAGCTGCCGCACAGGCTTGCTCAATCATCATTGTCTTACCGTTACCAGAGAGACCAGCAACATACATCGGATAGAACATATTGGACTTAATGATCTTGAGTACATCAGAGAAGTATCCCCACTTAACAAACGTAGGATCAGCTTTCGGAATGAAGACTTCATCAGAAGAGGTTGAGCGCACTTTGCCAACTTCTTTCTGAATAGCTTGAGCAAGTGGAGCTTGCTGTACAACTGGAGCTTCCTGTACAACTGGAGCAGAAGCGGCTGTTGGCAAAGATGATACGTTGGCTGAGATAGCCATCTCGTAAACACCACGACCAGCACGAGGAAGAATCTTTAACATAGTGTACGCAGTAGAGCCAGTTACGCCCTGCTCTTCAGCAAAACTGAACATCTCTTGGCGAGTAAACGTATCTTGGTTAGGATACGCATCAGCAAAAGATTGGAGAAGTTGTGTCTGTTTTTCGTTCAATGCTTTCATAGTATAGTCTCTCATCAATTTAAGTACATATTATAACAGGTTCTGAGGGTTTGTCAACCCCTATAGTAGATTTTCTTCTACTACTAATTTTAGATTGAAATGCTCGGCTATATCTGGAACAAGATCAGTTAGAATACTGACCATTCCATCAACGGTATCAGAGATAAACGACTGCTGAATCAGCTTGTTTCCAAACTTAATAGCTACGACAGTTTCGAACTTAGCATCGTCATTTTTAAGAATCATTACTTCAGGCGTGATATTCATAACAGTCATAGGGTTTCTCTCTCAGCTCAATTTAAGTATCTATTATACAATGGTTCTGAGGTATTGTCAACGGTTTTCTTAGATCATTTTCTCATAACAACCTAACTTTTTATGCTAACATCTCGGCGAACTTTCTAGTAATGATTCTGTTACCCTTCTTAGATCCGCTAAACTTCTTAAACGCTTTGGCAATCTGGGCTGGTGTAGCATCATTACTAACTTCAAGGTCTTCAGTAGAGCCCGATAGAGAAGCACCCTTATCGACCATAATGAATCGTCTATCATATCCAAGATCATTATCGATCACTAGCGCACCATCATCCCTAAGACTTTTCTTGGCCGCATTTTGTTGAGCTTGCTGCCAAGGGTATAATCTATACAACTCAGCATTAACGCTTCTTCTATCAGTGATAAAGAAGTTGACTGTCGTAACGTCCTTGCCGCATACTGCCTTGAGTATCTTACCCGTTGCTTCTTTACCCATATCCCATTCTCTACCGAACTCGATTTTTGTTCCGTTAATTTCAGTCACAATCGGCATATTGTAAGTTGGATTCTCTGGGTAATCACTGCCCCTGATGACTCTAGCCCTGTTACTATCACCATCAGTCAAAGTGATCAATCGCATTTTCTCAACTGGATTCTCTTTACGAAAATCTTTCATAGCATATGTCATGGCCATGATCGCTGAGTTAAGTGGCGTGTTGCCCAGTTGCTCATATCTACCTGTAAAGTAGTAAGCATCACTTGATTGATATATAGAAGCTTTTAGCGAGAACTCTAACTGGCGCTTGGTCATCTTAGATGAGTATAATTCAATTAGTGATAACTCATCTGAATCATAGCGACTAAGATCAGTCTTATGATTTGGCATTATCTTTCTGCTAGTTCGAATACTAGTGAAGCCAAACACTTGAAAGGGAATACCAACTCGCTTACAAAACATAACTAGCGTAGCAGTCTGGCGAATCACCGCAGGCATTACATTGTTCATAGAGCCAGAGTAGTCGACCAACATCATTAGACCGTGACTTTTACCATCAGCTAATGTGGTAACTTGCTTGAATAGGTTATCGTCATACTTGTAAGCATGAAGTTTTGCTACGTCAAGCGTACCCTTTGTAGAAGTTCTAGCTCGCTTTGAACGATAAGCGGCTTTTCTCATTTCAAACTCTTTTGCCATCAAGCTAACAATTGGTTTAGCATCGGCTTGGAACTTTTCCCATTTTTCTTGTGCTTCTCGTGTACGGCTTGGGTAGTTTTCAGCTCGATCTTCAAGCATCTTTTCACGACTCTCAATAACATCCGAGAATGGAATTTTATATGTCTCGTATTCTTCACGGCTCAGTGGTTGAACATACAGCTTACCGTCAACTTCTGTGAGGTCACTCATATTTTCTTGTTGGGCAATTTCAGTACTAGCCTCATCAAGATCATCTGCACCATTGTTAACATCTTTTATGTAAGAGTGACTATCACCACCCGCACCCTTACTTGGATTAGATTCTTTAGTCTCATCGATATCGTCTTCATCAGACTCAGACTCAGAGTTATCAGGAGAGCCACCAGATTCAGTTTCTTTTTCAGCTTCATCATCGCCAGCTTCTTTAGTCTGGTCACCCCCATCAGACTCAGGCTCATCTTCACCCTCATCACCGTCATCACTTGGAGAAGGCATTGAGTCAGATTGATCACCCTTTTCATCAGACGGCGGCTGTGGTGCCTGTACATCAGACTGGGCTTCTTCAGGCTCTTCATTCTTAGAGCGTAACCAAGCGGCAATCTCAAGAACTACTTCTCGAACATCGTCAAAAGTCTCGACAGCCATTGCCTTCTCAAAGTAAGGCTTCTCTTCATCAGTGAAGTCAACTTCGACAGCGGCACGACCCTTAGACTTGATATTCAATTTGTCCATAAAGGGGAGAGTGTTAAGGTCTTTATCTTTTGTACCGAATAGATCCATCTCTAGCAACTCATCATAACCACGAGTGAAGTTACCGATCAGACCAGGATACTTTCTAAGTATCTTTTTCTCGATTCTGATATCTTCAACAATGTTGATAAAGCTGAACGGTACATTTGGAATATTCAACTCTTTAGGATCAGATGGAGTGTGGAGCGCATGAGAGACTTCGTGACCAACAAGCAAGTCATACAAGTCATTACTCATATCTTTCCAGAGAGGCAATCTCATAACTCGATTGACAATATCAAAAGATGCGGTAGAGTAATTACCCTGCTGAACACTAATGTTCTCATTCGCTAGTAATCGGGCTAAAACTGACTTTTTCTGTAACATCACTATCTCTCTGTATTACTCAATTTGAAGTAACATTATACTAGGGTTTTGGTGCCAAGTCAACAGATTTAGAAAGTATTTTTAGAATAGTTTATTATAAGGTGGGGGTTTTTAATAACTTTTTGATATAAAAGAAAAGGGGGCTTGCGCCCCCCTTGACATTAAGCGTTAGCTAATGCACGATAGCCAGCGGCAATTACTTTGCGGCTTGGAGTGCTAAGACGGAAGAAAGTCTTAGTTCGACCTTTAGTGTCGGTATGCTTGTTTGCATAGATGGGAAACCCTTTGAATCGTAGGTCACTTACTGTAGCAGTCGCATTACCGCCAAAGCGGGCCTCAATTTGCTTCGCAGTCAAACCTTTATCAGCTACTTGTAGAGCGGCTAATACTTTAGCTTGCTTTGATTCAGCATTTACATTCAAGTTCATAATAAAACTCCATTAACATAGTTTTCACCGATATAGTACTTCACACTCAGAGTCGGTGGTTCTCAGAGATTCTTTGATTTAACGAGTGTAAGTATAACACAAGGAATTGATCCTGTCAAGTGTTATTATTCACACTCTTCTAAGGGCTCACCATACTCATCACATTCAACGATAGATAGAGTAGTGTGTATTTCTTGAACACAGTCAACTTCTTGCCAACCCTCTTCAACGATTCCAAAGTCGAACTCTTCATCATAGACGACCATGAGATGATCAAGCATTTCCTCTTTGGCTTCTTCATCTAAGACATCATTAGAAACGACAATATCCCAGTCAGTAGCACAGCCATCCCACATTTCTAGCATCTCTGCTTGATAGTCAGACATCTCGTACCACTCGTCTGAAGGATCTGGCAACCAAAGTTCATTTAGATCAAAGTCTTCACCATAGAAGTTTTTAACATCTTCCATAGTCATATCTTTATCTTCTAAACACTCTTTGATTTCTTCATCAGTCTCTGGCACTCGAATCAAGAAAGCACCCCACCGATATGTCTCACTTTTCGTAAGATATGCAGTTTCGCCTTCTATTTCTTTCTTCCAAGTTTCAGTATCAGATACAGCTTTTTTAAACTCAGGCTCAATTCGAAAATACTTCATAATTGTCTCCTATTTCAAAGACTCATTAAGTTCGGTAAATCCACCAACATATGATCTTTGACCATCTTCATCAACAGTAAAAATTTGAGGCACAGTTCGAAACTGTTGCCCCGCTACTTCCATTAACTCGTCTTGCCAAGCAGAGTCTACAGTCGTTAGATCATGATACTCGAACTGAAGTTCTCTATCGGTTAATAGTCTTTTTGCTTGCACACAATATCCACATACGGGTGTGCCATATACTTCATACTTCATTTTTCGTCAGCCTCCTCGGCTTTTTCAACAAACAATATATCAACAGCAGAAACTACTGTCAGGACAGAGCCAGTGAATAGTATAAAGATATCACTAGATAATAGTCCTATTAGTAAGCAGTTAAGTCCAAGAACGAGTGATATAGTCACATGGCACTCTTTCATTATGCGAACAGTTTCTTGAATAAAGTCTTTCATTTTATATTTAAATTTCATAATAATATACCTACATAGGTTAATAATAAGTCCCTTTCGGAACACGCTTTTCTCCCCCTATGATCTAACTTGTCACATTATACTACACTTCCGAGTCTTTGTCAAGTTTTTCATGCCAATCGTCCCATTCACCAAACACTGTAGGCGCTTCTTCTGAGGCTTTCAGCATATGATATTCGCCAGGATAATGTCTAAGACATCGACCAGCTTCTTTTCTTACTGCGCTTGGTACTCTTGGAGTTTTCTTTGGATCAAGTAAGTCCAATAGAAACTGCCTAGTCATATTTACAGAATACCGTCTTTCATTAGGCATCGTCACGAGCAACACTCCCATACTTATCGATAAATATTTTAAGTGTTCGATTATCATCCTGTAGACTATATCGAACATCTTCGTTTTCATGTAAGTAATGAACATACGCACGACCTGTTGCGTCTATCACTTCAAGACGATTGATCTTATTCATTGCTTCTAATTCTTCACGATCTGTCATAATAAATTTTTCCAATCTGTGTCTTCAGGCATCATCTCTACTTTGTCGCCAAAGCGTGATACTATATCATTGTAGACTCCTGATGTACCCATTCTTAGTCCGTATGTGCCTTTCTTACAAACATATAATGATCCACTATTACCATAGAAGTCAACTTGATCTTCTCTCTCGAATACAATGTTAATACCACTATTCAATCGCCAAGAATAACCATCAAGATAACTACCGCTCCATCCTGCTAAGACTTTGTAGACGACACCAGTCTCTGCGGTTATCTTTAGTACTACCCAACTATCAGGATTCTCCATTTTCATCTTCCTCTTCACTAATAAAAGGATTGACATTACAGCTATCGCAAACCAAATCATAGTTTGCCATCCTTTCAGCTTGGTCATACTGAACATCTTTATAGTCCAAACGACAATATTCGCAGATATAAATGCCCATTTGCTCTTTCATACCAATGTTCTCCAATCTGTATCTTCAGGCATCATCTTTATCGCTCTTATCTTCGAGTTCACACTCGTCTACCCAACTCCAAGCGCCTTCATAGAACTCATCGTCTGTCCAATCAAGCTCAGGCTTCTTATCTTTAGGATCAATCATGTTCTACCCACCATTCAATCTTATGCTTACTTCTTGTTTCAAAGTCTTCTATCAAATCTTCATATGAAACCAACTCACTTGATTCATAATCATCAAGATAGTCAGAGAGTAGGTTCCAAGATTCAGTTTTCATAACACCAACACTGTACTCAGACTTACCACTCCAATGCTCACTTTCATCTAATCCATATATATCTATGCGACCACATGAGTACGACTCTAAGAAGTGTTTGTACTCAGTTTTAGGCAGTATTTTACCAGAAGTTTCTCTGATCTCAAAGGGTATATCTCGTTCTTCATACCAACGAGTAGCTATTGGACCCATCCAATTTGTGCTATAGTGGATCAATCCCAAAGTCCTTCGTAGTACCTACCGAACAATCTAAAGCCATTTGTGATTCTATCTTGATACGCTTTCATGCCTTCAGAGTCAAACTCGAATGTATCATTAGGACCTTTCTTCATCTCATATCCAATGATCTCACCCTTTGATGATAACACTGGCTCATTGTAAGTATCATGCTCTCCAGAGTAAAATTGCTCTCGCCAATCATCGTCTTTCACTTTCGATTCAAATGCGAATATCATCTCAGACATTACCCAATCCCATCGATCATGAACCATTAGCTCACCTTCACCCTCAGAACTTCTTAAAGCCTCAGGCACATCTTCGTCATCGACCAATGCTGATCCATGCTTAGTCTTCGCTAGTTGATATAGCATCGGCAAAGCAATCTGGGCGAGAGTGTAATCCATCGACCAAGTGTCCCACTTATCAATCTTAATTGAAGTGGGTTGCTCTGGTGTATAGCCAAACAACTTATACAAAGTGTTATGATACCAACGATGAGTTGGGTACTTACCAAGTTTTACTTTCATTCTAAGATATCCGCAATTCTGTTCGCTAATTGAATAAACCATTCTTTGTCGTGTCCACGAGTTGTCTCAGCGGCAGTACCAATTCGAATACCGCTTGTCTCAACGAATGATCTGGGATCATTTGGAACACCATTTTTGTTCACAGTAATATCGTTCTCTTCAAGTAGATCAGCCGCTACACGACCACTATACTTACTTTCACTCAAATCCATCAGTATAATATGTGAGTCAGTTCCACCCGTTTGAACTGGTAATCCTCTTGCTTCGAACACTTCACACATTGCTTTAGCATTTTCTACTACATCAAAGGTATACTTCGAAAACTCCATATAGCTTGCTTCGATGAAACATTGTGCCTTTGCGGCAATGATATGCATCAGAGGTCCACCTTGTGTGCCTGGAAATATAGCACTATTAATTCTCTTAGTGTAGTCTCCATCATTCCATAGAATGATTCCACCTCTTGGTCCTCGAAGAGTTTTGTGTGTAGTCGATGTAACTACATCAGCAAACGGCACAGGGCTCATGTAGGCACCACCCGCAATCAGACCAGAGTAATGTGCCATATCTACGAGTAAATATGCGCCAACTTCGTCAGCGATCTCTCTAAACTTTGGCCAGTCTATTAGTCTTGGATATGCACTAGCACCTGCTACAATCATCTTGGGCTTGTGTTCATGGGCTAGACTTCTCACTTGATCATAGTCAATCCAACCATTCTCATCAACACCATAAGACACAGCATTGTAAATCTTACCAGATATATTTGGTGGACTACCATGACTTAGATGACCACCACTTGCTAAATCCATTCCAAGAATCGTATCGCCTGGCTTCAAGAATGCTTGATATACAGCAGTGTTTGCGTTAGCACCACAATGTGGTTGAACATTCGCAAAGTTAGAGCCATACAAATTACACAGTTTCTCGATAGCAAGGTTTTCGATATCATCCATGAATTCGCATCCATTATAGTATCGCTTGCCGGGATATCCCTCTGCATACTTGTTTGTGAATACACTTCCCGCTAAATCCCGTACTGCTTTACTAGCAAAGTTCTCGCTTGCGATTAGTTCAATTGTAGATCCTTGACGAACAGATTCGTTATTCAGGATTCTTTTTATTGCCTGATCCATTAATGCCCCTTAGTCATGTGAATGTAAGAATCCTCACACTCTTCTAGTTTTTTACCGCATACGCAGTATTCGATTTCTTCTTGTGAAGGACCCTCGTCTTCGTTCATTTGTTTTTCTCCGAAGACAGCCCCAATCCCACTACTTCAAATAGCGTGATTACAAATGCCAAACTACCTACTGATAACAATATTCCGTACAATGCTTCTAGTAACATAATATACTCCGTAGTTAAGTTAAGGTAGATTATAACATACAATCGTGTACAAAGTCAACCATTACTTTTCTTCTGGACTAAAAACGGGAGGTCTATCGTCTTCCATCCATTCTTGATGCATTGTATACCATTCTACTGCTAGAGTTTTCTTTGGAAAGGCTGGGCTCATCATCATACCTTTATCAGTTACCCAAAAGTATTTCCACTCGTTTTCGTTGTATCCTTTTTCTTTAATCAGTCTCATTAATGGTTGCCGTGTTTGTTGAATTTACAGTGAAGCTAATTTCGCCACTCTGGTCGTCTTTGTTCCATACTATACTGTCACCAGACTTCATATTCAACGCTTTCATTTGCTCAGGAGTAAACGATAATACCTGATCACCATTCACATCTACCACATCAACTGTGACAGGCTGAGTCTTATAATTGTTATAAGCATTTCCATATTTACTCATATCTACACCTTCTTTTTATGAATTGATGCTTTACCGTCTTTGGGATGACCATTTTGTGCCATCTCTGATCTATATCCATTAAGAATAAAAGATAGTCTTGCTCTATCAGTAGACGAATCAAACTCAATCGCTTTCTTAACGGCCTGTAACTCTTTCTCTCGACTAGGACCGACAGACTTTTGTAACTGCTTATTAACAATCTCGTACAGTTCATACATCTGACTACTACGCAAGGGCTTCAGCAACTCTCTAGCTTCTTGATCGTAGTTACGGCTATCGGACTTCTCATCATATTTCCACTTACTCATCGGCACTCTCAACTATATTTAGGTGTACGCCTATCGTTTTATCTAAACGACTCATGGGCAGATTATCTTGAGACAACTCAAGAGCTTTTTGTTTAAGATTTACATTATACTTGGTTCGAAACCAAATGTCAACTCTATCTGCGAAGTTCACCAACTTTCTGAATAGCTTACCTTTTAACCGATTTAACATACGCATCAGAACAACTCCTTCTCTGTCATTACGATGAATTCCATATTGTTGTCTTGGCAATATTTAGTAGCGGCAGCCCACTTAGCTTTATTGACCTTCATCGTGCGTTGATAGTGTGGCTTGATCTCAACGATCTTCTGAACTCTTCTTCCGTTCTTGTCCATCATATCAACCCAGAAGTCTGGATAGTATGTTCGGTTCTTATCTTCAAACATATATGGAATCTTAATCTCTTCGCTTGACCAGTTCCATATCTCAGCTTTCTTGTCACAATAGACCATAAACAATCTTTCCCAACTGCTACGATAGATTATCTGTTTAGCGTTACCTTGATATTTCTGTGAATTTTTGGGCGTGAACTTGCCCTTGAAATGGGATCTCTTCATTACTTACTCGCAAGCATATAAAGTCCTATGTTGGCGAAAGCATAGCCGATGTAAGTCAGCAACATAGGAAGATTTTGAAATTTAAGCCACTGCTCTAACCCAACATAAAGATAGATTAGACCAGTGACTGCGATCAGCCAGGCGCTCATAGCT
>Ga0209092_10001709_pt1 | contig 20952 bp, 15 predicted proteins | sample FraStrMetagenome_FD_187446 | JGI IMG/M metagenome (GOLD analysis project Ga0209092, IMG submission 187446) | Marine eukaryotic phytoplankton communities from Arctic Ocean - Fram Strait ARC3M Metagenome (SPAdes) (version 2) | ecosystem: Environmental > Aquatic > Marine > Oceanic | place: Fram... | reverse complement strand
GGGGTATTGCTACTCCAATCGCAATCTTGTCTTCTGTTTTCAGGGAATATTTCCCAGGAAAAGGTCTTTGGTTTAAATCACACATGTTTTTCAACATGATTTCGATTTTATTTACTATTGCAGCAGTCTGCATTGCGTTTGCAAGTTTCGGAAAGAGTGGCCAGCCCCATCTTTCTCTACCTCATCATGTGATTGGGCTTGTGATTTTTATTTTGGCCCTAGTGCAACTTTTGAACGGCATCCTTCGTCCTCATGTTGGCGGCGACCATGGAGTTACTCCAATACGTAAAAAGTGGCAGATTTTGCACAAATGCTTGGGCTCTGCCATTGTAATTCTGAGCATTTATAACATCAAGACAGGTTTGGATTATTACTCTTTACGTTACAGTACTTGGAATTGGAATCCAGTGTATTTGGCTTGGATAGCTATCGTTGCGGTCATGATTGCTGGAAAAAAGCTGAAAAGCTTGATGTGCTCTGGTAATGAGCAGGTAGCGAAATAATTTATTGAATGGTCGATTTCTTTTCCAATTCCTTTCATTAGACTCATATATATTATCACAATTTAGTTCGATGCGAAATATATGAAATTAAAACTATGATCAATGTTAAATGAACTTTTCTATTTAGATTAATATGAATGCAAATTAATATTTATTCAAGTTTTGCTTTACCTGAATTTTGATGAGTGTTTGTGATGAAGCATAGGTCTTATTATGTTATTTTGTTTTTATATTTTATAGGATGTATGCTCCTTGATAATATTATAACACATGGAATTGTTTTTAACAACATCAGATTCTTTTTTTTTCTCTCAAGACAGAATGATTCTAATTTCTATGAAACCTTAGATTGAGTACAGAGATTTAATAAGTATACAGTGAAAACGAACCAAAGGAGTTCCATCTAATTTTTTCTTGTGGATCCTCGTAGTTCTCATTCAAAGATGTTTCATTGTCGTTGTGAGACGGTAAGAAGATGTGAGGAAAGTTTTTATGCATGAACAAACATTTGGAAAGCAATTATGCAAAAAATATCGAAAAATAAGAACAATTTACTGCATTGCACACGTACGTAGCAAAGAGAATACGTAATTTTGTTCAAACATTTTAGTGTTTTGCTCTATTTTGTATGTCCGTGGTAGCTATACGTAGTATAGTTCTGTAGACAAAGTTACGGACATACAGGTAATGATTTCGCTAAAAAGCATAAGATGGAATGAAAAGAAGCCGTATCGAGATTCAATTATGTCTACAATTTTACGTCGTTTGCAATAGTGACAAACAAACATAGTATAGTTCTATACCATACGACTATTTTTTAATTTTGTGTGTATTATTATTAAAAGATATCCATAGAGGAAGCAGGAGTAAAATTGAAAAACCCGAGCAAAACTTTGACGAAATATCTCGACTTGAAACAGAGCAACCATCACTACCACGGCGACTCCTGCAAGAATGAGCGAATCCACAGCAAATACACCTACAACCAAAACAGCCCCTGTTGCCACTTCAGGTCCTGCAAGATCCACCCCAATCCGCTCTAATAATAGCTCTTCATTGGCACCTTTGGCAAAGTATAAACTTGTATTTTTAGGAGACCAAAGTGTTGGTAAAACCTCTATTATTACTCGATTCATGTACGATAATTTTGATCGCCACTATCAAGCTACGATTGGAATTGACTTTTTGTCAAAAACAATGTATTTGGAAGACCGTACAGTTCGTCTACAACTCTGGGACACAGCCGGTCAAGAACGCTTTCGGTCACTAATCCCTTCTTACATCCGAGATTCGAGTGTAGCTGTTGTAGTTTATGATGTCACAAATAGGGCTTCATTTCTTAATACTGGAAAATGGGTGGAAGATGTGCGAGCAGAACGAGGAAATGACGTTGTGATTTGTCTTGTAGGTAATAAAACTGATCTTGGGAATGACAAACGACAAATCAGTACAGAAGAAGGGGAAGCAAGGGCTAAAAAAGAAAACCTTCTATTTATGGAGTGTAGTGCAAAAGCTGGATACAATGTGAAAGCGCTCTTCCGAAAGTTGGCCACTTCTCTTCCGGGCAGTGTTGATCGAAATACTGCAAATGGTGCTGTTGCTGGACAGGCTGGACAAGCGGGAAATGGTGCCTCAAATCTTGTCGATATCAAATTATCCCGTGCTCCTGAAAATCTAGATGATGCTTCAACGTGCGGATGCTAGAATTACATGTATGTCTTTTCGTCATTTAAATATTTTTGGTATGTTTAAAACATCGAATCAAGGTTTAAGTCACAACGCTTGGTGAAACATAATCAAACGCTTTATGGAGATATCATATGCCTCATTAGAAGATTGTACATGTTGAATTGGATTTTGTCTTTAATTAAAAAAATGAAAATGAAAATATTTTTCACTAAGGACAAGAAATAACAGAGAAACAAAAGTTTAGATATTCTTGGAAATGTATCACCAAAATGTTGTTCCCTTTCTGCTATACCATTATCATGTCACAAATTTTGAATTCATTATGCTGATGGAATACTTTTATTTCTTTTCGACACAAATTCCAAAAGAGATACACATCCATTGTCACTTATGCATTCTTTCACGAAAATCTCATTTTCTTTCGTACTGTCGATAAAAGATGATATAACCACATTGATACTTTTCCATAATCCAGAAGGAAGTCCAGAAGCCAGTAGATTTAGCGCACGATATGCTGGTCTATAACGATGACTCAAATGATAAAATACAAGCGTTGACGGTACCCCATTTTCTTTCAAGTCCCAGCCATGACTGAGCAATATTTCTGGAATATCATCTATGTGCAAATGACCAGATTTTTTGGCGAGAATTCTTGATTTTTCGTCTGAAGCCTCTAGAAATGTAAGCTCACATAATATTAATGAAGCCTGGAACGCTTGTAACAAATGCTTCTTTCCTTGAAGGTCGTTTATGCCTTGATTTATTAGACCTGACGCAGATGTATCACCAGTATATGTAACCTCCAACACTTCCAAAGGATTGCCTTTCACTTTGGTTCCTGACTTTACTAATTTTCCTATTTCACGAGGAAGTAAATCTTTGAATTCAGAAAGTAATCCTCCAGGAACAATTCTACCAATGAGGTAGCCTATACTTGGATGACCTTCATGATCAACTGCAAATGTTCTTACAAACATTCTTTACAAGATTTTAAAAAAAAATCATTCAGGTAAGATAAATAATGGGAACGATTGTACCTTGTGAAGTCTACTCACGTTCCGCATTTTTTGGGTTTGAATATCAATTCTTCACCAGGATCAACTCCAATAATTTTCATGGACTTAAGACTTTCTTTTCTTTTAGAATCAATTTCACTGTGATCTAACATCGCACTATCTAATGCAGCCATGCTTTCTCTTGCTTTTTCTAGTTTCGATACCAGCTGTTTGGGCACATAGTAGGTGGGAGCTTTCCTACAAATGCGTCATCGTGAGAAGAAGGTAAGTGCAAGTTCCATGAAAAATAGAATTCAATTCAATGATACAGTTCACAGTTGAAATGATGACGTGATGACTAATGGCAGTGTCATTATGATTATCACTTGAATGACGATGAAATGAAACTTACGAGAATGATAATGAATGCGCTCTAGCATGGCTGAATATGCCTCCTATTATTAAAAATGAAGTAATTTGATTCAGTGAAATTAGCTTATAAGGTCACACAAAGTTGTGTTGTACTTTGATTCAGGAATTCTTTCATTTGGCCGAGGTGAAACATCCTATTCTTATACTCACCAATGTGATCCAAATGACCATGACTTATGAAGACATAGGACGCTTTGACTGCATGGTCAAAGATCGGAGTCGATCCCATATCAAACGCGATTTTCTGGTTTCCCATTTCATTTAAGTCAACGACAATGCATGTTCCAACCCCTGCACTAGACCAAGATGCAGAAATACTAAATTGCGGCTTCAAAGAGGTCATGCTCAAAAATAGAGATGAGCTTTACTATCAGACAAAGTTGGTTCTCTATTGTAATGCTAATAGTCAATATTGGTAGAATGGATGATCAAATGCTGCGGAGATTTTCATTTTTTAGATTGTTTTTTTTTATCAAAGAGGTTTGTATGCAACTACGTTTCCTAATTTTGAATGTACGTATCTGGCTCCTGATAACTGCTGTTCCCACCAATATTATAAATTCTCTTTTGATGAAGTTAAGAGAGCAAGAAATATTTTATCAAGACAGTGAATAATAAATGCGAGTAACAACATAATTTGTGATAATAAATAGATAAGATATTGCAGAGAATCATTCCATTAGGTAGATTTACTTCATCCATACAAAGCAAATTATGTGCATAGTTAATCCTTTTTCCCAGCCTTGACAGTTGATGAAGCAGTTGCAACAGAACCTCCCTGCATTGCATTAAACGCACCCATAGTCTTGGAATAAATTTCTTTGATCTGTTTCATTTTTGTGGAGGAAACAATCATAAGAAAAAGGAAAATTACAGTATAAAGTTCAGCTAAAATATCAGAGCTGGCTTTGCAAGTTTGAGACCAGGAAGAGCATGTTGAATCAGCAATGTAACGAAGAAGAAATGATGCAAATGCCACAGTGAGGGGAACGAAAACGCTATGGAAGACAGAAAAGGATGAAAATGAGATGGCAAGAAATGAATAAAAGAATACAGAAAAAAATGGGAACTGAATCAAAAAAGAACTGAAAGAACAAAAGATGATGCATAATTTGTACTTACATTTCTAAACCACCAAATGGATTTCTTCCTTCGTTTAGTTTGGAATAAAGTTCCCAATCGTCTTTGATTTTGGACATTACGTCCCTTTTGCTCCTTTCAATACCTTTGGAACTTCCAAAATTAGCCCTGAGATCGAAGCTCTTCAGGGCTTGTTCGTAAACCTCACTGTGAATTTGTTCAAGTTCTTCAGGCTTTATGTATTCAGTAGCATCGGGACCAACAAGAGCATCCAATTTTTCTTTGTATATTTTCATACTATCTGAGACAGCATTTGTATTATTTGCTGCTGCAGTTGCCTCAAGCATTGTGGCAGCTTCTGGAAATTGGGCTCCATCGGCAAATAGTTTCGCAAATGCTTTCACATATACTCCGAATTCTGCGACAGTCAAGGCACGACCACGTATAGTTTTGGGTTTTAAGTTCTTACTTCCTAAAACTTTTTCGCAAAATCGATCGAGTAATTTTAAAAAGACTGGATCTACTTTATCTGTATCTCCATCATATTTCTTTTTGGTGACAGCTGATCCAGGATGAGTGAGCATAAAGCATTGAATATCCTCAAAACAGCTTAAAATTTGTTCACGGGTATCACTCAAATCTGTGTGTTCTCTTTCTGCAAGAACTTTATCAAGGTAGGCTGACATTTCTTTCTCCAGTTCCTCCACTTCGTCCTCTTCTTCATCTGCTTCAAAATGCTGCCAATCTCTCACAAGAAATTCCATTCGTTGAAAGGGTTTCTCTTTCTTATCGGTTTCTTCCTCAGATCCATCATCCATTGCCATGACCATACGACCGTATTCTGTAAAGAGAGCGAGTTGCTGTAAATTATCCTCTTGAATATTTTTATCAACATTATATATTTGAAAACTGGACAAAAGAGTACTCAACCCAAAAATAGCCGCAGTCAATCCCATAGTAGTTTCATGATCAAACATCCCCTGTGTATCTACTAACACAAGGGCCATGGGTTCTTCACCTGATTCTTCCACAAAGAAAGGTTCGCTCCACATCCAGATTCCAGTCGTGTTTCTATCGGAGCCTCCCCTCCAATGAAATCCAGAATCAGCATCTAATTTGCTGAATTGCTCATACCACTTCTCAGAAGTTTCTTCAGGAATTTCTTCGTTGCCTTCCCCATCCAGAATTACAGGATCATCCACTGCATTGCTATTCTTTTCTTTTTGAGTTTTCAGATGATGTAAATACCTCAAAAACCAACTCAACAAGAATGATTTTCCTGTACGAAAGGCTCCGACAACGGATACCACAGAGATCTTCCATCCAGGTGGGATTTTAGACATGATCTCCATAAAGGCTTCTTCATGAAACGTAAAGGCGTATTTATCAGCTTCATTTCCGATTGACACGATTTGAATTGCGGAGGGATTTGAAGATTTGATTGGTTTGTTGGTATCTGAATTCGTTTCGTTTTCTTGTTCTACTTTGGAAATCGTTGGCGTTGTCTCTTCAGCAGGGTCCATCGTTGCGAGACTACAAATTCTGTGTATTGAGAATGTTTCGAGATAGATCTTCTTGATTGATTGATATATTTTTTTCGAATCTGTTTGTGTTTCGAAGGATTAATCGTAGAAAGATCACTCAGCAGACGATGAAAAATGACGTGATTCAATGATTTGAATCTGTAGACACGCGTAGAAAGACTATAGCGGTTACGGTATGCTTTTGAATCCTCTATGTTTGGTTTGAAAAGGTAGTTCTATGTTTTATGTGTACTACAGTTGATAACAAATTATTTCAACTTGTAAACTTCACCATAAAAGGGAAATAGAGAAAACCTCAAGACTCCTTGTCATGGATCATGAAAGCGAACACAATGATTCTTCATCTTCTAAGAATCTAAGCAGTAGAGAATTTTCAACTTCGATACAACCCATGAATAGTACTACCAAATTTCCAAGTTTCATTCCAACATCAATTCCATCATTTTCTTTCACACCTGGCTTAGGCTTACTAGCGGCATCGTTTCCACTGATAGCCGGTGCTTATATTGGATATCGTCGAGAACTCACACATGCTCAATCCAACAATGCCTACATGGAAAATACAACAAAGCGCACAATTTCCAACCTCCTTTCTAATAAGAATACTTTTAATAGTAGAGCAGTTTCAAAATCTCACAAAAATGGGATAAAACATGTTCCAATAGCATCTAAGGACATCATCTTGACAGGAGCTGGTCCCAGTCCTGCTTTCTTTGCCAGAGCGCTCTTATATGGAACCTTATTGAGCATTGGTGGAGTATCTCTCCTGTCTGCTGGAGCCTTTTATGCCACAGGTTGTTCGTCATTAGAAGAATTAGTACAGTCTTGTCGAGAATGGACTCCAAGAAATAGAAAACGTCTTGAAGGTTTTTTTGGAGTGCAGGATACCAATATCAAATGGGAAGTAGATGAAGATGTTGTTGCTACGAAGCATATGGATGAAAATCAGGAATTGGAATATTTTACGAAAAAATATGCTGGAGAAGATGTTCGGAAACGTCCGACTTACGTGCAAGGGAATAACGAAGAACGACAAGAGACATAATCTTACTTAGACCAATAAATACATATTCATGATTTCCAAATACATTCACAAATGTACACTTTGTCTCTTCGAGTCTAATTTTAAGAAATCTTTAATGACGCTTGTATTGTCCTCATTGTATCAGTAGATGTGAAAGAGTTTCATCGCCAATGTAAATGTTCAGTGAAATTTCATAGAGCTTACATATGCACCATTGTATTCATTTAAACACACCAAGCATCATATAAAAGGTTGTACCTAAATTTTTTTAAGAGCGTGAATTCTATATTAAGTATAGGCTTTTATTTTTTCAAGTATGCAGCCATTGTCTCATTATCTTCCCATTGAGCTGACACGGGAACAGGCACAGGAATGGGTTGCATGCGAGAGGAATTTGTTTGTTGAGGTAATCTATCCATGATATTTCTCACTCTGTTTCTACCATCTCTTAATGCTAGTCTTGCAGCACCCGTTCTCCTTCCTCTTTCATTCGTTCTTTCAACTTTTGCAAGAGCTCTATAAACTGCACCTCCCTGTTGGCTTGCTCGTAATGCTAAGACACCCTCTAGTCCTGATTCGATAGATGCCTTCTTCACAGCTAATAAGTTGGTTGGTACATCCTCTCTAATTCTCCATTCCAGAGCAACAACAGGGACAGGTCCTTTGGGTCGTACATCAACCACATAACTAACTGTTGTTATATCTGCATTATTGGGATCGGACCTCACTTTCCATTCACCGTCAAATTCAGAGAAAAATTGAGACTCTACACATTTAAAAAATATCTTTCTCTCCTGTGCTTGTGATGATGCATTATCTTCTGTTGCACTTGCTAGTACAATTTTCTCGGTCATGTCCAATGTCACACTCGCACCAAATTCAAATCCTACAATTTTTTGTGCCCCTCGTTGAAACAATCGGCATTTGTAATGTCCGTCTCCTTGTACAGATTCACGTGCTTTAGTGTTACGAGTGCCTCGTGTTATCCCTGTAACACGACGACTCTCCACCAAATTGGGCACATGCGTTGACAAGTTATCATAATCTGTCAAAATTGCCCAGACATCTTGAATGGGAGCATCTACAGAGATTTCCCCTCCTATCCGACGAGAGTTGGGAGATGTTTTGTCGATGCGTACTGGAACTACTTCGCAAGACTCATCTGTCTTGGAGGATGCACTTTCTGATCCTCCTAGCCACCACACCATATTTAAAGCTGAGTTTGATGGATATGGTTTGTAGAAAGCTGTTTGAATAGATTTCTGTGTGGAGATATTATTTTGAAGATTGATATTTGAAAAAGCGAAATTTCTCGTAATCATTAAGGACATCATGAATACAAATTCCAATGATACAATTTGTTTTGTTAACTTCAACATTTTGGGTCTTTGTTTAAGTCAGTTAGGTAATGAATTTTGTGTGAAAGGTTAGAATAAAAATCAATGAGTAAATGAAACACAAGTTGATGACTCTGTAAAGAAGATGAAGACCTTCTTTAATTTGCAGAAGGTAGATGTCTCGATGAACCTTGCTGAACACCTAAAGATTATTATCGGTTTGCAATGGTTGGGCTTTTTCTTTACATTAGTGACGTTGTTTCACCACGTTAAGAAATGAAATGCACCACTTCAGATATTTTCCTAATTGTGCACGTTACGTGACGTAAATCCCATTAGTATCTTCTACCTAACCTAGGTTTTTGTGGGAGGTTTTGATATTGAATTTATTTTGATGACTTCAATCAACAATGATATTTTTATATGTACTACTCTCTACACGTAGATTACATGTAAGCAAACTTCAAAATTTGGCCTCATTTTCGGATAATTTAATCTTTTTTGCGTAACTGCCCATGACGCAGAATTTCAAGCAGAAACAAGGCTTCAAAAGGATTCTTTCTATACTGCTGATTGTCTACATCATATTCTAAAAAAGAAGTTAGAAAAGCCCATTTAGGAATAAGAATAGAAAAATTAATATGTTATCGCAATATGGCAAGGCCTTTCTTACAAGTCTGCACTGATCCGTTTTTGCTCACAGCAGGTTTATTGCTCAGTTCATTGAAAAATGACGCAAAAAAAAATGTGTTAGGTATCTCTAAGACATTTTTTTCTCCCTTTCTGAGATGGCCGCCCCATGTGTTTCGTTTTCATTTTGACATTATTTTTCCTCATCTTGCGAGCTCCAGATTCATTGCTCTACGTCATTCCATTTGATGAAGTGTTTGAAATTATTGGAGCTACCTGACCATTTCCGTTTCATGTTTATTAATTTCTGTGTGTTCACTTGTGTAGATAATTTCTAATATGATGCTTTCATCTGATGAAGTGGTTGAATTCTAATGCATGTTCTTCAATCCTTCCATATTGCACCATTCTAATGCACCAAATACTATTCCATTTTGACATTATCATTCCTCTTGATTGACAATTCGAATTCATTCCTCAACTTTATTTCATTTAATGTAATGGCGGTACATAAATTCTTCTTACACAAGCATGTATCAGATAGAGTATGTTGGTCTGATATTGGTTATTGTCAGCAACATAACCGCGATTTGGAAATGAACTATTGTAGTGCCAAATGTATTAACACATACATCGACTAATTGGTGCATGGACCTTTGAAGAAGAATGCCTGAAATGCTTAACTGAAAATTAAAAAGCTTCGCTTCATTGAAACAATTTTGCACAATTTATCAATAATAATAAGTATTAAGTTGAATTTCATAGTAAGAAATTAGGATTTGATTTATTGCTTTGGAATTTAAGTTGGACTCGGCTGTATATGATCGTGTGCAAAAGTCCGGAGTCAATGAACAAAAGTGAAAGGAATGCTTTGTGCATTGCCTATTTTTATGTCGAGTCGTGAGTAGTAAAAAATGAGGAAAAATTCTAAATAAAACTCTGAAAAAACGAAAAATTCAAATAAGAGTACTATATACAACTGCCAAAGTGTCATAGTTTTCAAAGAAGTGTGCTTTCAGGGAATACAACAACACAAATAGGACATAAAGTCAATGTCCATGCAAGGATGATGATCAACGAATTTCAAAGTAGGATAGACGCATTGTCGTCGTCATTGGCTTTAATGAACAGCTCAACCAAAGAAGCAAACCGTTGTTGTGATTTACTCACGAGACGGTCACGACAACTGGACTCGCTTACAAGCCCTGCCAGTGATGCCTCTCAAAAATTGACTCGGGCTAGTCAGAACTTGAATAATACGCTCACAATGATGAAAGACTCACGCGAGAAATTCGACACTGTTGCAGATTGCGAACCCTCTATCAAGCGTTTATATGAAGGTGCCATGGCGTTGATGGAAGCTAGGAAGAAGGAACGAGATCAAAGAAAGAAAGATGGAAATGCAACCAATAACGGATCTTCTGTGATGAAGCAATTAAATTATAACAATAGTAGCAACATTAATCTATTTCTATCAGAGCAAGATGTATATTCAGCAGCCGATTCCATGGATATCATAAGAGATGCATACTCATACTTCATGATGCGAAAAGCTTGGAAAAGTACCCCAAGTGCTTTAGGTGGACTGGAACGTGTTCATCAGCTCGGAGTTGATGCTATGTGCTCAATCGTCCAGTCCCATTTTACAACAGCTGGACCAGCTATTAAAGTCAAGCAGCTGAAATATGCCGCTTCCGGAAAAAATTCAGATTCTAATAATCGACAAATTCTCTCCATCAAAGATGAATCAGCCATAGAAACACGAAAACGTATTTCTAACGCTCTTCATAATCGAACTTTGATGAAAGCTGTTGGTGAATATGAAGAATACCTTCCTCTCGACACTCGATCAGTTCGCGAACTAAGAGCAATTTTCGAATGTTTGGGTGGAGACTCGCACAACGACATTGTCCCAAACTCAGCCTCTGCCGATAAGTCTTCACTTAGAACGATTCGCATATCTTCTTCTAAAGTGGTGCGAACAGAAAAAATTGGAGGGGGTAGTTTCACAAACTTGACAAAAATGTTTCTTAAAACTGGGTTTCCTAATCTTAATGCATATGGCGATGCAAGGAAAGTCGTTGCTTACTCCGCCATGAATGGTTTTCATCGTCATTTACGAGATGAGCGGAAAAAGAAAACTCTGTCAAGGCAATCAATGGTTGTACATGGTGGTGGACTTCCTTCTTACGATAGCAGTGATATCGATGCCGCTGCCCGTGATGCTATACGTTGCCTCGAACATGCTCTTGTAGTAGTGGCTGGGGAAAAATCTTTATACAAATGCATCGTGTCACCAACATCTTCTCATAATCATGACGATTCAAAGATATCTGACGATTTTAAAGAAGCTCTTATTGCATCATATAATCATGTTGTTTCTTGTGTTGTTGATAGAGTCATGGATATAATCGAAACAGTCTTTCTCAAGGAAGCTGGTGCTGCCATTCATAAATCATTGAATACATCCAACGATGAAGATGATCATCTTCATCAACGGATTCGTGTTACCGGGTCAGGTGCTGCTGCTGGTTTGAGAATATTGGACGGAGTTCGAATGCTTGGACCATCTCTTGCAAAGTTATGTGATATGGCAGATAACAATAAATCATCAATTCCAACCAAAGACAAAGGCGAAACAATTGCGGGAAGTTTGTGTATCTGCATTCATCGTCTAACTGTCAAAAATACTGCGAAAGTTATGGAAAGTCTTGCAAAATCAATCCAAAACGATCCTAACGATGGAGACAAATTCCGGCCTCCTGATGCTCGAGTTGCAGCCGTAAGCTCTGATACTTGCTGGGCATTATCACTCATATCGCCCTTTTCCAGCGCTTATAAAAGTGTCTCAAAGAGAAGGGCTCTACCCTGGGATCCAAATATTGGTGACGATGCTTCCGATATGGATTCATACTTTCGCTTTTTAGTTGCAAAACTTCTAACTAATCTACAGGGTAAATCGAAACATTATCTTCGTGATCCTGGACCAGCTGTACAAGCTAAGAGCTCTCTTTTCTTAATGAATAATACCTTTTATTTGCTTGAGTATCAAATGAAATCTATGGTGAAAATATCTGACGATCCTGATATTGACGAAGAGGAATACTACATTTTATCACGGAAGTGGTTTAAGGAAAAGGTAGGAAAAATGTTCGATAATGCGAAACATCAGTACCTTACAGAATGGGAAAATCTGAATAAGCATCTGACTAGTGTAGATAAAAACGACTTGACGTACCAAAATGATAAATTGCTCTCTCTTGAGAGTGGTCGTTTGATCAAGACTCGATTCAGTGGATTTATAGAAGATTTTGAAAAGACATACACAATTCACAAAAATTTGTCTTTCGATGACCAAAAGCTCCGGGTAATGCTCCAGATTGATGTTAAAGATATTTTCTTACCCAGATATAAACGTTTCTTTGAAAAATATTCTCGATTACAATTTTCTAAGAAGAAAATGGATGAATATCTCAAATACCCGCCGGATCGCGTTGAATATATGATTGATGATCTTTTCGGTTTGAAATGATTTAGTGCGGAAAAGCAAGTTGTACCAGACCTTTAACTCTCTTTCTATTGTTTTGGAGATTTTAAGATTAAATGATAAGCATGATCTGTGACTATCAGAAGTTTCACATTACCAATTACTATAATTCTTAACAATAACAATATTCACAATTAGTTGGATCGACACGCATAACTAAAAAGCATGCATATTTGCCATATCCAAGAACATCACTCTTTAGATCACATCAACATACATCTTTTACTATAATTTTCAGCATTTTTACATTGACAAATCATGATCTGATGCGAATTTGCGCACATCTTTTTCACTGAAACTAAGCTCCATCTCTTTTCCAATACAGCAAGCGCTTATCTTGTGTTCCCTTTTCATGTTATTCATGTGCGCATCAGTGCGAACAATATAAACTCTATGTGAAGACCTAACTTTCTTAATTGCGACTGCCTCGTATAGATCAAAAGTACCGGGCTCACCAATTGTTTGCCCCCAGAAATTTTTGAATTCTAGACTACCTGGATGGCGAACTAGTGAAGCAGTGTCGTTGAAAAGAGGCGAAACTAGCTGAATTAACGCGTTCACAATAAAACACAAGGACCACCAGGGCCAATCCGGACCTCCTTGACCGAAGAAAATTCCCCAGAAGGGGGTAGAATGCGCAGCTGCCATAAATATGGCCTTTTTCAACACATTTGGAACTTTATATTCTATGTCAGAAGTAATCTCAGGTAAATCGCTAGTTAGCTTGTAGTCAACATATTCTTGTGTTGGAGATTTTTTCGTTTCAGGCATGGTATGTACAGATATGTCTATTACCTTTGTAGCGCTTGTAATGAAGAATATTCCTTTGTTGCTAGATAGCAGAACTAATAAATATGTGTTGATATCTTCTTTCATTCGAATTCCTCATTCTCACCTAGGTGCGAAAATAACTATACTTTACGTATCACCAGTGTAACTATTTATTAGAATAAGAGAGAAGAAATGGTAATAAGTAAAAAGTGAATTTGGAAGATTTTAATTAATATGGCTGTGGACCCCATATTCATATATCCTCGTTTCTTTACACTTTAGTTTGAGTATTAATTACGTAGACAGTGGAAGTTGGATGACCTACATGCGGCAGAACAATAGACAAATATGGAGACCATTTCATTACAGGCAAAGAACACACCAAAACCGCCCTTCATCACAAAATGAGAGATTTTATTTTCACAGTATGCCAACAAATTATGCCATTATACACTTTTTCTTTTTATAGCATTTTGGCGCACTTGCAAATATTCAAACGCCCCCCACACACACACACCCAATCAGTAACAATCACTAGCAATAGCTCTGTGGCGCAAACTGCACATTATGTCTAAACTCAAAATTTATTGCATTAAATCAATAATTACTAATTAAATGGCTGTTTTAGGTGTCAATTGGAAGTCTTTTGTGACACTGGTTATTGCTCCTTTTTGACAGAATATGATAATATATCTATTTGGTTTGATGATCCACATCACCAATGTTTCGTACCTATATGTAAAATAATAGTACTAAAATAATAAATACATTATTCTTCTCACTTCTGGAAGCGCAACTGAAAGAGAAGAATATCGGGCTAACCAGCCAAGAACTCTCTTACAACACTAGGCTACAATCTAACATTTTCATCAAAGGGGTAAACATCACGTTTTAGCAAGGCACCTTCAAACTTAGTGCGCTCTCCATTCTTGTAGCGATATACGTCTCTGACAAACTGAGGAACTGTTTCATTAGCCCCCCATTCCTTAACAGCAAGTAACATTGGACGCAGTAGGTGCATTGTTCGTCGTGCATATTCAATCTCCGATTGTTCCCATCCATACGCAATCCCTGGAATTTCTGTCGATCCAATGTGTTGCAGGTATGAACCAACGAATGTACCCATTGCCCATTCCGCTTTTGACACATTTGCCAGTGGATACACGACAGAAACGGTTCCAGACATTGCGGCAAACCAACTCCAGTATGTGTACGGATCATAGGTGACAAAATATTCATATTTATGAAACGATTCGACAGAGAATTGCTCCCCCCTTAAAAATTCGGTTGATTCCATCCCAGGCTGCTCGTGAATATATGTAATATTGCCATGAAATTGTAAGCCTTTGCGCATGGTCCAAACAATCCCCGACCTATTTTTACTGTAAAAAATCTCATCCGAAATATCGGTATTATCCCCTGGTAGAGGATTCACAATAACTTGCAAGACATTTGACAGTGGCACATCTACTCCCGTAGATGTAGCATAATTAAATATCATGTCTTCGGATCCCCAATTATTGGGAACATTTATACCTACATGCACACCAACTGGGGCAAGAATCCACCGAACATCAAGAATTTTTGCACCGTTTACTTTACTCGTACAACGATATTTAGATACTTCCGGGTGAACAACAACAGCAAGCGTTGAATTGGAAATGTCTATTTTGTTGGGACATGTATGAATCGGCACTTGACTTGAGTGATAGCCGTGTTCTAGCAATGTATTGTGAAGCTCTGTAAGAACTTTGCAGCCCCCGCAATCTTTGGCATCCGTCGTATGAATATAAAAGTGGAGATCTTCCTTGTGGTTTGCAGGGACTGGAGAGAATAATGGCTCCGTCGTGTCACTTGTAATGGTCACTAAAGACTCCGTCAACATCAAGGTTCGAAATTGCAAAGCAGTGAGGAGAGTAAGAACGCCAAGACTGAGCATGATATGTGATCGCTTCGTCAATATCAGCAATGGATTTTTATTGCCAAAGGCGTATCCAGCTGTGACAACCATGAAGACACCAAGCCACATTCTTTGTGTCAAATGAGTATCGAAAACAAGCGATGATCCAAAAACACCGATTATGATGGAAACGCCTGAAGCAAACGCTTTCACAACATTATCCATCCGTCGGATTATGACAGCTACCAACAAACCGGTGCTTGCGCGGAGAAAGATTAAAAACCACACCCATTCCGTGAAACCAGAAAGAAATGTTTTTTTCTCTGAAGAAGAGGCTTCGAATAGTTCCTTTGTAAAGGCGCACAGACTTGAAAACACAGCGAGTTGTATGTTCCGCATCCACAAAGAGGGGTTCTGATTTTTGCCATCAAGGTCGGCTGCTTCATCTCGTTTGACATACTTCTCAAAGAGAACTCCCGCCAAAGCGCTACAAAGAGAGGCTGAAAGAACTGCAATGATTCCAATGTGCTGAGTCCACGGCGTGCTGCCTTCGGGACTTTCGCCAACCCTATCGTCATAGTCTCCTAGAACAACTATGGTGACTCCAGCACTAAGAAGTGCAAGGCTGGCCCATTGCATTGGTGAATAGGAGCGACCCAACAATGTCACACTGACAAGGGCAGTAACAATTATTTTTGATTGGTAAGCGGACTGAAAGACCGGAGTTGAGAGATTACTGAGGGCCACCACAAAAAGTGAATTTTGAACAAAATAGAGCGTGGCCGGAAGCGCCACCTTGAGGCCATCATAGGAAGAAAAATTGTGTATTTTCATCGATTGCCACAGACCATGGGTGTTGTCAGAATATGAATATGTGCGATAAGTTTCTAGGAGAAAGGCCATCGCAAATTTGGTGGCCTCCGTTACGAGCATGAAGTGGTTGATCTCGTACGAATTTTCTTTTCCCGATTCGCGGGTGTATCGGGTCAAGATCACATTTGCGTTTTCGAGCAACACCATACATGCCAAGAGCAGTAAATTTGTAATCATGCCGGTGAATTTCGTTCCCCACGTTTCAGTGGTTTGTTTCTGCGTGTTCTCACGAGGTTGGTGTTCTAATGTGCTTTTTCAGTACAATACAGTAGGTTTTTAGTACATTGAGTAATTTTATCGAAGTAATTTTGAAGTAAATCTTAGATACAATTTGTTTGGATTAAAAAAATTAATTAGCCGTAATTATTTAACATTCTATTTCTTTTGGATCTAAATCCATAAAAAACCTTAGAATATCTTTAATCGTTACTATACATTATTATTATTATTATTATTATTATTATTATTTAAGCCTGCTCAACATCTGTTTGTATGCCTGTTTTTTGAAAAGAGGAATAGAACTCGAACTGCCTTTCAGCTCTTTTTCAACCACCATCAAGACTGTTCCAATGCCCTCCTACGACGACTCTCACTTTGGTATCCAATGGAAAATTCCATTCAACAAGCCTTTTGTTTTCCCGGAAGGTCTGCAGGCTATTGAAAGTGCCTGTGAAGCTGGAAAACTCTCTGGTGATGGGGAGAACTCCAAGCTTTGTGTGGAGTGGTTCAAGAGGTCTTTTCACTACGAGCGCTGCCTTCTCACACCGTCCTGCACGGCTGCTCTGGAAATGGCCGCTCTCTTGCTTGATTTGAAGGAAGGTGACGAAGTCATTTGTCCTTCCTTCACGTTTGTTTCCTCTGCCAATGCATTTGCCCTTCGAGGTGTCAATATGGTCTTCGCCGACTCGCAAAGAGACAATCCAAACGTTTGCGTGGATGATGTGATATCCAAAATAACGGACAAAACAAAGGCCATCGTGATTGTTCATTATGCAGGCGTCCCTGTTGATCTGTCACGCTTGGTGACCAGGGGAATTCCAATCATTGAGGATTGCGCTCATGCAATAGGCATGATTGAACCTTCGACTCGAAAATACATAGGCACACAAGGCTGTTTGGCAACATTTTCGTTCCATGAGACAAAAAACATCAGTATTGGTGAAGGAGGTATGCTTGTTGTCAACGACCCCGATTTGTGGGAGAAGGCCCAGATCATTCGAGAGAAAGGAACCAATCGAACCCAATTTAGAGAAGGACGAAGCAATTTTTATACCTGGCTGAGCCTTGGTGGCTCTCATCTGATGAGTGAAGTAGATTCCGGATTGTTGTATGGGGCATTGCAAAACTTCGATAAGATTCAATGCAAGCGCAACAATCTTTGGAAGGCCTATGACAAATATATTCTTCCATCAAGCCTGTTTCGGAAAAACAAACTTTGCGCAAATAGCCACATGTTCTATTTGATATTTGCCAAGACGGAGGAGCGCACAGAATTTTGCAAGTGGATGAAGTACGCAGGAGTGCTTGTTGCTACACACTACATGCCTTTAGACGCCTCCCCTTTTGCGCAAGAGCACTACGATGTCGAGACACCATGTTTGCAAGCCCAAAAGTGGTCGAAGTCTCTTGTGCGATTACCTCTCTACTATAGTATTGGTGCGGATGAATTACGAAAGGTGACTTCACGGGTAAATGAATTCTCTTCCTCTCGGGGATTAGCGTATTCTACAGTTTCGGTGCATCATTACGAAGATATTCGTCGCATCCGCAATTTGAATTGCATTTCTTTTGGAAACAAAGATGAGATCGATGCAGCAACTCACAAGAACTTTATGGACAAGCATGCGGTTAATTACCGTGTCGTGCTAAATCAAAACCTTGTTGTTGGCTTCATCGGGCAAGTCGAAAACGACCTTCGGCTTGCGGTCCACCCATCAAATCAACGGCAGGGGATAGCTCAATTCATGTACCCACTATTTCTTGAAGAATACCCTGATGTGACGGTGAAAGTTAATAGAGACAACGATAAATCGTTGGCTTTCTTCAAAAAGGTGGGTTGGCATGCAGACCCATCCATGGACCGAAAGGACCCGGTTCCATTGATACGAGGATTTATTTCTTCTGTGTGATACTAACTAACTAAAAAATCATTATCAAATACACTCGATGGAGAGGTTTTATTTGCACAATTATGAAACTTATGCCAAGATAAAATTCAACTTTAATTGCATTGTTAAAAAATCATTATCAAATACACTCGATGGAGAGGTTTTATTTGCACAATTATGAAACTTATGCCAAGATAAAATTCAACTTTAATTGCATTGTTTTATGATGTAGTAAATTGTTCAACTAACGCCTACTAGAAAAAAAATTGCAGATCTCAACTCATTTTTACAAAGTAGCTCAAACCTTGGAGTCAATTTTCTAAACAAAGAGTCTTTTCCAAATTCTCTAATGAACGCCAATCTTAAATCATACGCACCAGTTGCACGAGCTCGGAGTTAATATCATTGGGTTGAGGAATGGGCTGTATTGACATCTCATCATCTATCTTTTTTTCATCCAGATCAAAAGAAAGCCCAATATTCAATCCCTCTTTTAGCTTTATACAACACTTTCGTTTTATCTTTTTTTGCCAAACAATAAGCAAATGAGGCTTTTTGTCCAACATATGCGAGCCATCTGATGCTGATGAAAATTAAGATTGTAGAAGAGTTGGGCCGTTCCTATCTCCAATTGTGTATATTCCATGCTTAGTATTCATAATATCTTTCCTGTTTTATCATTAAGTCTTAAATGTTTGATCAAAAACTTGGCTTTAATGGTTCCCATTGCATCATATAGATGTAATATGTTGAGACCTCCATACTTCTCTGATGCGCACACTAAATCTCTGTTAAAATTCCTCTAGATATGATACCCACTTGAAGCAAGATTCATCATATTTTTTCACAATGATTAAAACATTTTTGTGCCTTACGTTTAATTCAAAAAATTCAAATATAAATGAAGCGAATGTAGCAAAAATAATGATTATTCTAAGAGGTTCATACGCCAAAATTTAAATCATTTTCAGTGATCCAATATTATATGGATCTAACTCCTTCTTCAACACTCCCCTCATCAAGGTCAACACCTACTGTCAGCGCTGCATCTAAAATAGAGTGATAGGATAACCTAAGCAAACTTGGCATAATGGCTTCATGTTCGATTTAGAAACAATGATGTTTAAAATTCCTTTTTTGCGTTAAAAATAAATGAGTGCTTCATCGAGCTTTTCAAATGGTGTAACGGAATATAATGACATTTTTCTATTAATAATACGTTTCCTTCGGTATAGTCTCAAAGATTATAGAAAGCATATTTATAGACAAGCGTTGGTGTTCATGATACTCTAAGGTAGACTTTATCAAGAGAAATTTTCAATAAATGTATTATCTATGTTTATTGTGCAACTTCTAAACATTGTAGAGACGAACTACTTCATTAAAGCGCAGTGAAATTGTTCTCTGACAAGGTTTGATTTGATGCGGTCAACTTTAGATTATTTGCAGTTGATGATGCGACTGATGGAGCAAAAGATATCGTACTGTTAAATGATGATGGTTGCATGCTTGAAGATGGATTTGAACTTGGATTATTGGATAAAGAGGGTAACATGCTAGGTTCTGAAAAAGGAGATAAAGATGGAAGGGAACTTGCAGAAGGTATAGAAGTAGGATTCGCTGATGGCTCATTAGATGGTTCTCCGCTAACAGACGGTACACTAGATGGATGTACTGAAGTAGAGGGTTGCATTGTTGGAATGGAAGAAGGCAAATAAGATGGTTTAGTGCTGCCAGATGGTTGAAGCGACGGAAGTGAAGAAATCGTGGGACTCGTAGAGGGAATATATGAAGGTATTGATGATATTGTTGGTATTGAAGAAGGATTTGCTGTGGAAGTTGGCATCATAGTCACAGTAGGACTTGCAGATAGAGAAGGAGAAGTAGAAGGTTTGGATGACGATGAAGGAAGCAAGGAAGGTAGCTCGCTTGTGGATGGCGAGAATGAGGGTACTATTGTCGGAATAGAAGACACAGACATATTGAGGGTTGAATTTGTAGGACCTGATGATGATGAAGAGTTTAATTCTTGTATTGGTGGTGTTATGGATATGTCCTGGGAATTGGTTAGATTTGATGTAAGTTGTGCAGTAGTTTCTGGCAGAGCTGAGTTTTCTTCTTCTGATAATATGTCTTCGAATATATCAATAGAATTACTGCTTAGCGCTGGAATAGGAGTAGAATTAGAAGTCAAATTTTGGCTTTTGTTCAAAGAAGGTGGAGATGACTGTTGAAATGCAAGAGATGATCGAAGTTGACTGGGAGTAATTGATGGTGTATTTGAAGGATCAGAAGTCGGAATGAGTGAAGGTTGAGACGATGCTTCAAGAGAAGGCAGAGACGTTGGATTGAGTGAAGGTTGAGATGATGCTTCAAGAGAAGGCAGAGACGTTGGATTGAGTGAAGGTTGAGGTGAGGGTTTAGGTGTCGGTTGAGGCGATGGTTGAGGCGTTGGTTGGGGTGTCGGTTTTGGGGTGGGTTTAGGTGTGGGTTGAGGTGTGGGTTGAGGTGTGGGTTGG
>Ga0209092_10001707_pt1 | contig 20969 bp, 22 predicted proteins | sample FraStrMetagenome_FD_187446 | JGI IMG/M metagenome (GOLD analysis project Ga0209092, IMG submission 187446) | Marine eukaryotic phytoplankton communities from Arctic Ocean - Fram Strait ARC3M Metagenome (SPAdes) (version 2) | ecosystem: Environmental > Aquatic > Marine > Oceanic | place: Fram... | reverse complement strand
CCGCCTGATTGGCTGCGCTCAGTGAATCGCTGCTCGCGCTGCTCTTGGCTGCTGGCCTCGTGATGCTGCTCGATGATAATCAGCCCATCGGTAAAGGTTACCCGCAGGCGCTCGCCAGCAGCAAACACTGAGTTAACCATATTTGATTGCAGGTCAATGATTGGCCGCGCCTTCCCATTGCGGGTTGATTTGGTGACGCGCTTAGCGCCATTGGTTGGGTCTAGGTGCAGGCTGATACGCTTGGCTATGCCATCATATAAAACGCTATAGAGCGCCTCCGGCTCAAAGCCAACAAGACTAAGTTTCTGGCCTTCAATCCAGATACGTAGGCCGCGCTTGGTTTCTTTGGTGTTGGTGTAGGTAGTCTGTAGATTGCTCATAGTTATATCGCCTCAGTTAGATTAGTTTTGGCTATGTATCTATCGGTAGATCGCAGCGCAGCCGCTTCGGTTTTGAAATGGCGACATTGGTAGTCGTTGGTGACTGATTCTTGACCGTCAAAGTCCACACGGACTACGAGGGCAAAAAATCTGCCCTCAGAATCCCTTGTTATTTTTGCTTTGTAGTTGCTCATGCTGACACCTCCTGATTTGCTGCTGTAATCACTGGGGGTAGGTCATCTAAAAGGTTGGCGCGCATCCGTCCGGCTTCAGCCCAAAACATAGGTTTGCCGCCATAACGCTCTTTGCGCCGAATCATTTCGCTGCGCCAGATGGCCTGAGTACCATTGATCAGACCCATTTCGTGCGCTTGGTCGATTACTGCTTGTGCTTGTGTGATATTCATAGTTGTACAGCCTCTATTAGATTGGATTTGAAGTTACTAGAGCGCGAGCCGTGGACGGTGATCGCGATATTCTTGGTGGAGCCATCACATAGGCCGCAGTCAATGCACTGGATGCCCTTGCTATCCGATAGACATTCGATCTCGGTATCAAACAGCGCATCGCCAGCCATAGCCACGCGAAAGGTCTTAGCGCCTTGGGCCTGATACTTAAGTGCCTGCTTGGGGGTGTCAGCCGATACCATGCACAGCGAGTAGAACTGTGGGTCAAAGTTGGGGTGGTTGGCTTGGTGGGTATAGCCAGTGTGGCCAGTGCCAAGCAGTGCAATAGATGCCATTGCGGCAAAGGGTGCTGCTGCTGGGTCGCCATAAGCGCCTAATCGAATCTTACGGCCAGCAAAATGGTGCCCATGCTGCGCTAGATCAAAAGCTGGGTAGATGCCACGGTGGTAACCTTTATATACAGCGTTGGGCGCTTGGCCCACATTTACATAGCATGCGCCTTTGTTGTAGTGGCGATGCGGGCAATTACCACAAACAGCCGAATCTTGGCCGGTCTTGGTGGCTTCTACAGGGTTAACATCTGTGCGAATGATCCATGTTTGTACCATGTCGCCAGTCTTTACATTACTGGTCGCCATGGTGGCTATGACTGCTATAGGTGAGCCATCCAACACACTAGCGCCTTCCCACATAATGTACCCACGGCTGCGCGGCAAGCCAGCCACCGGAGTAGTCTTTTTGTCTGATAAATAACGCATATAAAGTACCTAATAACTGAATGAGGTACTAATTTACTACCTATGTGTCCTTAAATCAACAGCTAAAAGAGCACAAAGGGCATAAAAAGACAATAAAAGGAACAAACAGGAGATTATGCTAATAAATAGGACTTTTGTAGCATTTCTAATTGTGTCCACCTATATGATATAACCTACGGTATACGCCGTCGCGCACAATGGGCTACTCCAGACCATAGGTAGACTCAAGTTAAATAGTAGGTAAGCGGTGGGTAATGGTCTTAGGTTATCCGGTAGATCGACAGGCGATAACTATGGTTTGGCTTAGTTGGTCTTAGGTTGCTTAGTTGGTCTTAGGTCTAACTACTACTTATACCTACATATAGTTTATAGCCAAGGTCACTAGGGACTAAAGAAAAGCGGCATATAGTGAACCCTAGTCTCTAGTTATAACTTAGGTTGGTTAATAGGTAATATGGTTCGGCTTCCTCTACAGCCATGGTATGGGTAACCATGGTGACCCCCATACGACCGCATTTGTAAACAATAATAGTAGCCTTACACCAATATATTTTTCACAGAGTAAAACCAATGGGCAATGGCCCTAAGTTACTCAGTGCAACCCGCAGCCGCGCAATAGATAGCATATCCGTTGTCTGATAACCCTATGTAAATCAATAGGTTAGCTGATTGCGCCCCGATTTTTAGGTTCCCTAGCCCAAAAGTGACCCCGTGGGCCTAAATCCAATGGCAATTCAAAAATGCCGGTAAACCCCCGCCTTGTTGTTGTTGTTATTAGGCTTTGTTAACCAGAGTCCCCCCAGAGAAACACTAACGATTAATCCCATATAACTTGTAGGAGACATCACCAATGTCTGACCCATATGCAACCCATTACCATGGCGTAGAGTCCCCCTCTAAGCGATGGGCACCCATTACCCCCCATGACACCAATGCTCTAGCGTTACTCCCAAAGCAGATTGTGGCTTCCACTACAGCAGGCAATGTGTCTGTGGTAGGTGACGATGGTACTACTGCTACGTTTTACTTAGCTAAAGGTGTACCTCTGGCGATACGCCCAAACATCATTAAGTCCACAGGCACTACAGCGGCAGGCATAGTAGCCCTGTACTAGGAGCTAACCCCCTGATGAGATTTACTTTTAAGAATGACTTTAAGACATTCGGTTACTTCCACTTTCTCCCTGAGTTTGAAGTCAACTTTGACTCCTATGAAGGTAAATTTAGGCACATAAGATTGGCCTTTCTTACCCATGAGATTTGGATAACCGTCAATGAACGCTAATAGGAACCCCCACGATGGCACTTGAAACTGGTAATTACATTGACAGCCTCAATACGTCAAACCCTGCCGCAACCGATGCCCTAGCACAAGCAGACGATCACCTAAGACTACTCAAGTCCACTATCAAGGGTACGTTCCCAAATATTGCTGGGGCTGTCACAGGCACTCACACAGAGATTAATGCCAAGGTTGCTGAACCTGTTTCGGCTATCACCTCAGACGGCTCCACCCCTAGTCTCACTGCTGGTATTACTGGTGCTGAAGTTAAGACACTAATAGGGGCTGCGGATGCTGCCATCACTACAGACGGCTCTGCTCCTAGCCTAGCTACAGGTATTACGGGTGACGAAGTAGTGTCTCTAATAGGGGCTGCACCAGCGGCCACCACGGCCACTCTGCTGGCTGTATACCCCGTGGGCAGCATCTATACCTCAGTGGTAGCTACTAGCCCTGCGACTCACTTTGGTGGCACATGGGCAGCCATGGCGGCTGGTAGGGTGCTTGTAGGCTTAGACCCTAATGATGTTGACTTTGATACTGTAGAGGGCACTGGTGGCTCTAAGACACACACCCTTACAGTCAATGAGTTGCCTGCACACAGTCACGACATTCTGTATCAGGAACTAGATGACAATGGCGTTAACACCCACCCAGCAGGCACTAATCCTGGCGATCCTACAGCCACCATTGCTACTCAAGATGCTGGGGGTGGGCAAGCACACACAATTGTTCAGCCGTTCCTTACAGTCTATATGTGGAAGCGCACAGCTTAACTAATACCGAACCTGTTCCCAGTTATAAGGGAGCTAAAGAGAGGGTATACCCTATGGCAAGATTGCCTCAGATAAGAGATGTTGGTGCCATAGGTGTCATCACTGATATACGCCCAGCGTCACTCCCCCTCAATGCTTTCTCTAGGGCTAAGAACGTAAGGTTCGATGAGGGCAAGGTGTCTAGGGCACCTGTGTTTCGTAAGGTTAAAGATAGCCTAGGGTTCAACCCTAGATTTACCTATGGTATTCCTGGTACTTACGGGGGTGGCTTTGCATCCATAGTTATGGTCTCAGACACCTACCAGTTCAAGGCTTACCAGAATGGTGCTGTATCTAGTCTACAAGGTAGCCTAGCGACTACATCTGCCAGTGCTAACCCTGTCACAGGGACTAATCTGGCTGACATAACGTATATCAATAGGGCTGACCAAGTGCCTGTATATATGGCTAATAGTGGCTCTAGCTTTGCTGCTTTGCCTAACTGGGACTCCAATTGGAGAGCAGAGTCGGTACGTTCCTATGGTGACTTTTTGCTTGCACTAAACAGTACGGAAAACGGTACGGTTTACCCTACTAGGGTCAGGTACTCCAACTTGGCCTTGGCTAACTCAGTGCCAGACTCTTGGGATGCTACAGACACTACTAAGTCTGCTGGCTTCAATGACCTAGTGCAGATGCAGTCAGGCATTGTCGATGGGGCTACCCTAGGTACAAACTTTATTATTTACTCTAAGGATCAAGTTTGGCTCATGGAGTTTGTGGGCGGTGCGTTTATCCACAACTTCAGGAAACTCTTTAGTGAATGTGGCGTTATCAACCAGAACTGTATACAGGAAGTCGATGGTACTCACTATGTGTTTGACCACGATGATATCTACATACACGATAGCCACACCCGCCAGTCTATCTGCGATGAAAGGGTCAAAGAGTATATCTTTGGCGGCCTAAACACGGCTAAGACTGACAGATGCTTTACGCACCATAACCCTGACTTAGACGAAGTAATGTTTTGCTATGTGTCAGGTGATGACATGGCTGAATACACTAATGGCGCACGATGTAATAGGGCGGCTGTATTCAACTATAAGAAGCAAACTTGGTCATTCATGGATTTACCGAATGTCTCTAGTGCAACTGTAGGTACTGTAAGTTCCTCTGTGTCCTATGCAGACTCTAGTTCTTCTTATGATGCTACTGGTGGTACTTACTACACCCAAGAAGCAGGTTATGACAATCACTCCCTATTTGTGGGTGAGGCTAACAGCGTAGATGGTATCACTTCAGCCAAGCTTTACGGCTTAGATTTAAGTGACACTGGTAGCCTTGCTTTCCCTTTAGATACAGAAGCTAACAAAAGCCCTTATCTAGAGAGGCAAGGGATTGATCTTGACGAGATGTCCTCACTTAACGGCTATAAGGTCATTAAGATGATCTTGCCGCAAGTAGACACTGAGAACTCCAACAAGCAATTCTTTTTTACTTTTGGTGCCAGTGATCTGCTTGGGTCTGCCCCCGTTTACTCTCCTAGCATCACCTTTGACGGTGCAATTGACTACAAGATAGACACTAGGGTCTCAGGCAGGTACTTGAGCTACAAAATGGCTGTCACTGATAACAAAGACTTTAGTTTCCTTGGTTTTGATTTGGATGTATTAACTACTGGTAGGAGGTAGCGATGTCTCAGCTTCCAATCCTTGGCTACAAACGCCACCCCCGTCCGGTACTGATGAAAGATCAGGCTGAGAAAGGTACTGGCGGTTCCTACGAGATAGGCGGCTACTTAGACAACGAGTTACAGCGTTTAGAAAACAGTTTGGAGACTAACGGCCAGCAGACTAAGGTGTTGGACGATGGTGTTACTGAGGTAAAACAGAGTGTTATTTCACTTACGAGTACCACAGGAGCCAACACCGCAGCAATCACTCAAGAAGCCATTACACGCACTTCTGCTGACTCTGCACTAGCCACTTTAGTAACCAACTTGACGGCTACAGTAGCCTCTGGTGACTCCACGAATGCTGCTGCGATAACTTCTGAGCAGACTGTGAGAGCCAATGCCGACTCAGCTTTAGCCACGGATATCACAACGCTAACAGCTACGGTCACCCAGCAGGGCACCGACATTACAGCAGCAGAGGCGGCAATAACGAGCGAACAAACTGCTCGTGCAACTGCTGATACTGCCTTAGCATCAGATATCACAAGCCTCACGGCCACAGTTAACTCTGGTGACTCTACTAATGCTGCGGCTATTACTGCGGAGCAGACTGCTAGGGCAAATGCAGATACTGCTATAGCGACTGACATAACTAATCTTACGGCTACAGTAACTTCAGGTGACTCCACGAATGCTGCCGCTATTGCCAGTGAGCAAACAGCAAGGGCAAATGCAGATACAGCTTTAGCAAGTGACATAACGTCACTAACATCCACAGTTACAAACAATAACACCACGCTTGCTGCTGCTGTGACTAGCGAAGCAACCGCCAGAGCGAATGCAGATACGGCTAACGCATCAAGCATTAATACTGTGTCTGCCAGTGTCACTACTGAAGCAACTGCAAGGGCTGCTGCGGATACTGCTGAAGCTAATGCAAGGATTGCTGCTGATAATACGATAACGGCTTCGGTGACTACTGAGGCATCTGTTCGTGCAGCGGCTGACAACACCCTGCTTGCTAAGTATGGCGTGACCTTGAACTCAAATGGCTATGTCACAGGCTTTTCTCAAAATAACAATGGCACCACTGGTACATTTAAGATTCTCGCTGACAAGTTTACGATTATTGACCCAGCGGATTCTGCTGGACAGGCTGGCACACAAGTCTTCGACATCACCAATGGTGTTGTGACTATGGAAGCTGCCCATATCAAGAACCTAACAGTAGGCAATGTCGGTGGGACTATCAGTGCCACTTCTGTGTTCTCTGGCAGCGCCTCAAAGACCTTTGGTGGTACATCGGCAGGCTATCGGGAACTGTTGACTGTAGATTGTCCTGCCAACAGCGGGTCAAAGGCGCACATCCCTTTGTTAAACATGGTTTTTGACGGAGCATTCGCAACCGACACAGCATACGTCAAACTAGAGTACGCCACTCTCACTAATGGTAGTCCTGGTAGTTACACAGCTATCCAGACTTTACGCCATAAAACAGGCGCAGGTGGTAACTCTTGGACAACACTCCCAGTGATTGGCAGTGCGCCCACTACTTCATCCTCTGTACGTTTTAAAGTGTCAATAAAAATGTATGCAGATAACGGTACAAGCTCCACCAATCAGTCCAGAACGGGCACCGCCCATTGGTCGGGTACAACAGTAGGTATAGTCTAATGTACATAAGAGTAGAAGACGGGGAGCCACAAGGCACCCCCCAAACTTTTGAGTCAGTACCTTCAGGTTGGGTAGAGTTTGTACCTACGACTGACAGTGTTGATCTCATTACCCAGACTGTTGCTCAGACATACAATGCGGAACTTAACCAAGTCATTGAGACTGTTGTTGATCTTGCGAACCCTACTGATCTCATCTTAGATGTGGTCAGGATAACCAGAGATAAACTTTTAGCAGATTGCGATTGGACACACATGCCTGATGTGGTCTTTAACGCAGGAGTAAAGGCTGCTTGGGCTACTTACCGACAAGCCCTGCGTAATGTCCCTGCTGACAACTCTGACTGCATATCGATAAGCGATATAGTCTGGCCAACACCACCAAGCTAACTTAAAGGAGTCACACTATGGGTAATCTTAGTGTAGCCGACTCCTTAAAAGCCTCAGTTACTCACCTAGAAAATACTATAAATGAATCCGTTAGATCGGGGGGTGATGAGTGCGCCATAGACCAAACTTCTCTGCGTCACTTTTATACGGATGCAATAGAAGAGTATGGCTGCGGTATATACACCAGAGAACTGACTGTCCCGAAAGGGATGACGTTTGTAGGCAAAATACACCGGCATTCACATATGACTTTCCTTTTAAAAGGTGAGCTATTAGTTGTTTCGTCTACTGGGAAAGTACACATGAAAGCCCCGCACACATGGGTAACTCCAATTGGCGCAAAACGTGCTTTTCATGCATTGGAGGATTCCATCCTGACCAATGTGCATATCACGAAACACTTAGGCGAAGACAAACTAGAACAAATGGAGGATGAGGTTATAGCCCCTTCCTATACATCTATGGGGCTAGAAGAACCTGACCTCAAACTTTTTTTGGAGAACACATAATGGGATTTATAACAGCAGCAGTAATTGGTGGGGTAATAGGCGGCGCTGGATCATATCTAGGCGGTAAGCAAGCCGCAAACGCACAGAGAGATGCAGCTAATATGCAAGCAGAGTCTTTTCGATTCTCTAAGCCTTACATAGAGCGCAGCTACAACGCCGCCGAGACTGCTTACAACGATTCTTTAGCTGGTGGCGCGTACACTGGTAAGACCTTGGCTGACCCTAACGCAATGCAGATAGCAGGTAATAACTACATTGGCAACATGGGTGCTGCGGGTGCAGAGGGTGCATACAACCTTACCCAGTCAGGCCAAGGTTTTGGGCAAAACTTTAATGATCTCTACAACGCATCCCAAGATGACCGCATTAAGACCGCCCAAGACTACGCTTTGAATAACTCTGGCGGTCTAGTTGATGCTGCTATGCGGAACGATACCCGAAACCTCCAAGAGAATACCCTTACAGGTATAAACCAAAATGCCAGCGGCACAGGAAACATAAACTCTAGTCGCGCTGGTGTCCAAGATGCAATTGCTAACCGTGCCTACGATGACAGAAGGGCAGATGTTACCTCTACGATTAACCAGAACCTTATGGGTCAATCTCTTGACCAGCAGAACCAGCAGTTTAAAGACCGAATGATGGCCAATGAGGGCATGTCTAGCGCATACAGACAGGGTATTAACTCCATGGGTACGATGGGTGACTTTATGACGGGCGCTGGGGCTAATCTCAGAGGATTTACGCAAGACCGTTATAACGATAACCGCGCTAGGTTTGAAGACAGCCGTGACTTCGCCTTAAACCAAGGAATTAAGTATCAGCAAGGTATTTTAGGACAAGCAGATTACAACTCTCCGCAAAACCCGATACAAGTTACAGCTAGTCCTGGTGCAGCGGCATTTGGCGGTGCTATGCAAGGTGCAGGTATTGGGATGAAAATGGGGAACTACTATGGCGGCGGTAATGCTGGTGGCGGCGGTAATGCTGGTGGTGGCGGTGGTGGGGTAGGCGATCTATCAACACTAAATTCTCGTGGCGGCATGTGGAACGGCTTTTAAAACAGGATATTAAAACATGGCTATTATGAACGGAATCCTTGGTAACGTAGTGAACTACGGATCACCTGATTACCAGAGGAACGTGTCGCTTGCAGAACAGCAAGAAATACTTAAAAGAGAACGCTTGATGCGAGAAGGCTATCGCCCTAACGCTGCTGAAAGGGATGTTGCTTTACAAGCGTTTGCCGAAAAAAACAAACTACCTGAAAACTATTCTCCAAACCCTAGTCACATGGGTGCCCTAGGTGAGTTTATAGAAAATAACCCGACAATTGCTCACACAGCAGGCACGGGTATCAACAAAGGTGCCAATGCCCTTTACGAGCATGTTCTTGAGCCTGCCTATAAACATGGGTACGACTTGACTGCTGACGGCTTACTTGGTGCAGGTAATTTAGGTAGAGGTGTTCTAGGTATGCCAGAGGACACTGAGGTAGGCTTTAGATACCGAAATTTACCAGCCCCAGCAGAGCAAGTGTCTAGCCCTTTTAAACAAGAGTACTCAGATTCATTGTCTCAAGTAGGTAATGGCGCTTTGACTCCAGAGGCTGTTACAGATGACGCTTTAACCACCGAGCCTGTTACTCAAGTCGCTAACTCTGAGACAGAGGGTGTCTTGGCATCTGATGCTGTTAAAACCTCTGGTAAACAGGATGTCTTAAAACAGATTGGAGAAGCCGCGAGCGTAGACCGCTCTGGAACTGCTACTGGTAACAAGAGAGACGCGGCTTCCTTATCTGTTGCTCGTAATAAAATTGGTCTATCTGAAATGTTGATCAGAGCCGGTGGCGCAATCACAGGTGCTTCAGGCGATGGCGCTCTTGCAGCGATAAATGCAGGTACTGCCGCTTACGGTGGAATCCAAGACGAAAATAGACGCTTGGAGCAAGTTCAATACGAGAATGATCAAAAGGCTTATGAAGCAGAAGAAAATAGAAAGATACAGCGTTTGCAGGCAACAGGACAAAGTTCTGCGGCAATGAAGGCTGCTATCGAAAAATCTGATGCTCAAGTTGCCCGCAATTTCCGCATTCAAAGCCTAGATACACTTATCAATGATTTGACAGCAGCGGGTGACAACGTGACTGGGCCATTAGATGGCACCGTGGGCAATCTACTAGACAGAGCAAGAGGCGCTCCAGAGGCCAATCTTAGGCTTAGACTTGAAGACCAAAGAGTTGACGCTGCATTGACTAAAGTAGAACAGACGAAAGGTGCAATTTCTAACAGAGAAATGGACTTGTTCTTATCGCCAATGCCAAAGATTACCGATTCTGAAGAAGTTTGGATTGATTGGATGACTATGCAGCGCAACATTGCAGCCAAAATGTCTAATATTGCTTCAGGAGGTGTCGGTGCTGATGGTCGCTACATAAATGCTGTTGCACCTGACGCTGAGTTAGATTCAGTACTTGCAGCTTACTTAGAAAAGTACCCTCAACAAAAATGATGGAGTAAAAAATGTCAGAACGTCTGCTTCAGATTTACAACGCACTATCTGCCGCAGACAAAGCGGGAAACACTGCTGATGCCCAATTACTCGCAGATGCCTACAGAGAGGAGCAAGCCTCCCAGCAAAATAAAACTGGGGGGTATATAGAGCAGCGCCCAATGCGAAAGCGAGTATCTAAGCCTGACAATGCTTTTGAGTACTCTATAGACCAAGCCCAGAGGATGGGCGGGAAGGGTCTAGAAGCATTAGGCCGTGCCACTGCATCTCCGCAGATTGAAAACTATGGTACTTCTGTTGTTGCCCAGCAAGACGAAGACATCGCCAAGGGTAAATACACCCCCTCATACACAAAGTCTCTACGCGACACCTTTAACGAAGATGGGCTAAGTTCAGCCATTGGTTGGCTTGGTGAAAAGACCGCAGAGAACTCTGTGTCTGGGGGTGCCGCCTTAATCGGTGGTGTTGCTACAGCCGCTGTTGCTCCTGTATCCGCTCCAGCAGCAGCTATCTTAGGAATCGGTACTTTGGCTGGAAGTGCAACCATGGGCGCTGGTGAAGCAGCCTTTGAACAAGAGCAAAAAGTAGGGGATTACGATTCTTCTTTAGCGGTTGGCCAGGGAATCTTGATAGGCATCTTAGATAAGTTTGGTGCAGGTAAAGTCATCCCTAAGTCAAAGCTTTTAAAGATGACTCCTGATGAAATAGTTAAAGAACTTACCGAAAAAGGCTACGCTCAAGCTGCAAAGGAAGTAGCTAAAAGAACCGCAGTAGAAGGGGCAACAGAAGTGGCCCAAGAAGGCGTTTCAATGGCAGGCGCTGCCTCTAGAGGCGGTGAATACACGGAAGGAGAAGTGCTTGACCGTGGTATCGAAAGTTTTGCTCTTGGTTCTACTAATTCTCTGGCAGCGCAGGGTGTCATGGGCACTGGTTCGGCAATCGTAGGCGGTAAACCAGCCAATCTCAGTGATCGTGCAGCCCAAGCTACTTTTGCACAAAGGCTAAATGCTCTTGCTCGCGATGGTAATGCTGACGGCGTTACTTATGATCTTAACGATTTAGACACTACGTCACAAACTGGTGTCCGTGCGCTAATAGATGCAGCTCATGCATCGATAGGTTCAGAAATTCAAAACTTAGAGCAAGACTTAAAAGCCTTTTTAAATCCTAACGACAAAACTCTTACCTCACAAGAAAAAGCAGATAGAGTCAAAGTCAAAAGTATGCTGAAGCAAGCCCGTAACAAGACAAAATCTGTTGTGGGAGCAAAAGACTTTGCGATACTAAAGCGCCTTGTAAGCGGCAGTCCAGATGGCAAGCGACTACTAAATTTAGTCAAAGAAAGCCAAGAGCAAACTAAAGTATGGAACGATGGACTTGTAGGGGGTGTATCTAAATACACTGACCTATCTAACCCATTGCCAACCAGTACTAATTACTCTGGCCAGCAAGCTGTGACTAATGCTTTGAAGGGTTTAGGGAATGTTGGACTAGCGACTTCTACAGGTGGCGCTTCTATTCCTGCTCAAGCAGGCGTGTTCCTTGGTGGACGTATGATCGACAAGATCACTGGTAGACGCTCTAAGGTCAAGCGTTACATCACTAAGAACAAAGGTGGTGATGGCTTCGGTCAGGTAACTGGCATGGGCGAGCGCGATAAAAATTTGGCTAAGACAGAGAAAGCTAATGAAGAGGCGCTGGCAAAAGCCGCACAAGCCAAGGCCGCTCAGCGCATGAAGCACTACTACAACTACGTCAATAACAATCCAGCGAACCCAGAAAGCCCACAAGGCTACTATGAGCGGTTTACTGGCATGGATAGGGCGGGGCTAGAGGCTACTATAGAAGAGCAACTAGCTAATCCTGATTTAGACCCAACCATTCGTCAGGAAATGGAAGACCTAATAGAAAGCATGAAGTTTGGCGAAAAGGTTTCTGGATTTGGTGCGCTTAGAGTTATTAATGGCTTGATTGAACAGAACCCTGACACCGTAGGAAAGCGTAGGGTAAGAGTCCCTGAAGATATTGCCAAGCTACAGGCAATCCTTGTATCTGGAGGTGGCCAAGAAACTCCAGGATACCAGCGCGGTACTCAAGATAATAAAGCCATGGTAGCGGAGCTTAAAGCTGAGTTAGAGCAGGACTCTACTGTTGCAGAAGTTGATAAGAAACGTCTTAACGCTGCTTTAGATAAGCTGGGTAACAACTTAGGCAAAGACCCACTAGGGACTCTTGCTCTTATTGAAGGCCAGTTAATAAAAGCTGGTGTACCTACGCAGAGCATGGAGGTTTACTTTAATCCTTATAGGGATAGAGTAAAACAGCAGCAAAGTGCGCGTGGCAGGAATGCTCCTAGTAACTCCCAGACACCAGAACTCCAACCAGTTTAAACACCAAGCCCACATAAGGAGAGTTATGTGAACACTAAAGCAATGGACTTAGTTCTGTACTTTAAGGCGATCCAAGAAATAGAAAAAAGCGACTACCTAGACCCCTCGCAACGCATCCAGATATACAAAGAGATGAAATACGAGTTACCACCAGAGATGTACTGCAACTCTTGTGGTAACACTAGGAAAATACTTGAATCATTACTTGAGGAAAAATCGTCTGATGGAAACCAAGCCAAAAAGAAAGCAACGCGCAAAATCACCCCCAAAGCCAAAGAAGTATCCGAAAAAAGCCAACCCGAAGGGCAGTCACTACTTTTCGACACTGATGTCCACCCCAGAGGGAAGGGCATTAAGGAAGCAGTGGTCAACCAAGCCCCGAAAAAACGCGGGAAGGCCAGTAGGAGTTCCTGACGGGCACACTGCGGAGACCATTGCGCCACTGCGAACACAAGCGAAAATTGATGCCAAGAAGGTAGTAAAGATTATGAGCGATAAATTTAATATTGAAGATGAGTATCAAAAAGAGGCTCTGACTACCGCTGTAGAAGTAATGCGCTTAGACGGCCAGAGCAGAGAGCGTCTTGCAGCCGCAAGGTTGGTACTGGACTTCACAAAAAGTAAGCCAGCAGCTAAATCTGATGTTTCTATCTCAAGAGCAGAAGATTTCTTAGCTTCACTATTGCAAGAGGATGAGCAGCCCGATGCACCAGAAACTAGCGAAGGTACGGAAGAGATTACTGAATGACTTCGGTTACTACTCCAAAGCCTCTTTAAAGATAAGAACAAAGTTAGGTGACATTTCCCCCCTCAAGTTAAATTCAGCACAGCAAATACTTAACAAAGCAGTCGAAGATCAGATAGCCACCGAAGGTAAAGTCCGTGTGATTATCCTGAAGGCTAGGCAGCAGGGTCTATCCACTTACACTGGTGGCTACCTTTATTTCTCTGTAAGTCAAAAGGCTGCGTGTAAGGCAATGGTTATTACACACCACGCTGACTCTACTCGCGCTCTGTTTGATATGACCAAAAGATTCCATGAGCATTGCCCTGACATCTTAAAGCCACACACAAAGTATTCCTCTAGACGGGAGATGAATTTTGACGTTCTCGATTCTAGTTTTGTTGTGGCAACGGCTGGCGGTGAGAGCATTGGCCGTGGTGAGACACTTACCCATGTACATGCGTCAGAACTGGCATTCTGGCAAAAGAGTACTGCCTTGGATAACTGGAACGGTCTTACACAGGCTGTCCCAAATGCCAAAGGCACAGCTATTTTTGTCGAAAGTACAGCGAATGGTGCAACAGGTATATTTGCGGATTTATGGCGTGGTGCAGTGGATGGGTCTAATGGTTATGTGCCTGTGTTTATTCCTTGGTTCACTGATGTTGATTATCGTGAGCCGGTCTCTGACAACTTTGAAAGAACTCCTGACGAAGAAGACTTAGCCGAACTTTATTCTTTAGACGATGAGCAGTTAATGTTTAGGCGTAGAAAGATAGCCCAGAACGGCATTGATCTTTTTAGACAAGAGTATCCAAGCGAACCTGATGAAGCGTTTCTCACTACTGGCCGCCCTGTGTTTAACCCAGAGCAGCTATCTAAGAAGCTAAAAGAAACCAGAGACCTAAACGAGCGTCTTGCGCTTGAGGGCGGCGAGTTTATTAACAATGCAAGAGGCGAACTTAGTACCTATAGAAAGCACCAAGAAGGTGAGCAGTACGTCATCGGCGCTGATGTTGCCATGGGTGTAAGGGGCGGGGACTACTCTGTCTGCCAAGTCTTGGACTCTAAGAAGCGCCAAGTAGCTACTTGGAGAGGCCATGCCCATCCTGATTACTTTGCTGAAGTGTTATACGCACTTGGCGAATACTACAACGAAGCCTTTATCTGTGTGGAGAACAACTCACACGGCATCCTAACGTGTACACGGTTAGGTAAAGATATGGCTTACCCCAACTTTTACACTGAAACACAGATAGACAAGCTGACAGACCGAGAGACTACAAAACTTGGTTTCACAACGACTCAGAAGACTAAACCTTTGATCATTGACCAACTCCGCGCAGCGATGCGTGAAGAGCAGTTGGAAATTAATTGCAAGGTGACTCTACGCGAAATGCTTTCGTACATCGTGACTGAGAGTGGAGCTATGCAAGCAGAAGCAGGATGCTTTGATGACTGCGTAATGGCTCTTGCACTTGCTAATCATGTTCACACTGGCGCATGGACTCCAGTGGAATCTACAGATAATTTTTATATTGAAATGGTTTAAATATGGCAAAGAAAAAGGACTACAAGAAACTCTCTGACGCAGAGATAATCGCGTTGTGTGATGACAGCGTGGGACGTTCTGTTGGTTACCACGATAGTGAACTGAGCCGTGAACGTGCCAACGTAATGGAGTATTACTCCGGTGCCATGCCAAAGCCAATTCACGATGGCAACTCTAAATATGTCTCTCTAGATGTATGGAATGCAGTAGAGTCTATGAAGGCGGCGCTTTTAGAAACCTTCTCAGCCGGAAACAAGATAGTACATTTTGATCCTCAGTCTGCGGAAGATGTAAAGACGGCTTCACTATGTTCTGCCTATGCAGACTATGTGGCTTTCAGGCAAAACGATTTGTACTCTGTAATGTCCTCAGTTATTCATGATGGACTGATTGCCAGAGCAGGTATCTCTAAAGTTTTCTGGCAAGAGCAAGAAGAGACAACTTCTGAGTTTTTCGAGAATCTTACTGAAGATGAACTCGATATGTTGTTGTCCCAGGATAATGTTGAACTGGGTGAGCATGAAGAAGATGAGCTTGGGCTGACATCTGGTGAGATTCGGATAACAAGAGATACTAGCCAAGTCTGTATCGAAAATATCCCTCCTGAAGAATTTCTTATCGAGTCACAAGCAAAGTCTCTAGACAGTGTTTTGTTTTGCGCCCACCGAACTAAGAAAACACTTTCTGACCTTCGCTTAATGGGTTACTCAGAGAAACTTCTTTCTAATATTGGCGATCACACTGATGTGGACTTAGATACTGACCTTGAAGTCCTATCTCGCCATGACTCTATCAATGCAGATAGAGGGTTCAATGCACACGGTTACCAAGATCAAGTTAGATCGGTGATGGTGCATGAAGTCTACATGGAGTTAGACGTTGAGGGGTCGGGAGTTGCTGAACTATATAAGATAATGAAAGCCGGTAATGTGCTTCTTGAAAAAGAGAAGGTTAATAGAAAACCATTCGTTACGTTTGTTCCGCTCCCGATCCCTCACGCCTTCTACGGTAATAACTTTGCTGACAAGCTGGTTGCTACCCAGAATGCACGAACAGTCCTTACACGGTCGATACTTGACCATGCGATGATCACTAATAACCCTCGTTACACAGTGTTAAAAGGTGGTCTAAGTAATCCAAAGGAACTTATCGACAATAGGGTAGGTGGGCTAGTCAATGTGACACGGCCTGACGCTATTGCCCCAATGATCCAGTCCCCGCTGAACCCATTTACCTTCCAGACGATCTCGATGCTTGAGTCGAACATGGAAGATACTACTGGTGTCAGTAAGCTGAGTCAGGGCTTAAATAAAGATGCTGTGTCCAAGCAAAACTCAGCAGCTATGGTAGAGCAGTTAGCTACTATGTCTCAGCAGCGCCAAAAGATCATAGCGCGTAACTTTGCTAATCAGTTCGTCAAGCCGCTCTATCAGTTGATTTATCAGTTAGTCATTGAGAACGAAGACCAAGCTAAGTTAGTCGAGATTGGCGGTGATTACGTTGAGATTGACCCTACGTCTTGGACTGATAAGCGGGATGTGACTGTTGAGCTATCTCTTGGCTATGGTGAGCAAGAGAAAGAAAGCAAGAAGTACATGGCTATGCACCAAGTTTTTCAATCAGACCCAAGTCTACAAAAGATGTACACCCCTCAGAACCAGTTCCAGCTAATCTCTAAAGTAATGGAGATGTCTGGTATTAAGAATGTTGCTGAGTACCTAACTAACCCAGAACAGTTGCCACCAGAGCAACCTGATCCAGCGCAAGAACTCCAGCTTGAGTTAATGAAAAAGCAGCTTGAAGTTCAAGAGCGTCAGACAGCAATGGGTGAGATGAAGGCACAGATGGAAGCCCAGAACATGCAGATGAAACTGGAGCTTGAGCGTCTGAAGGCAGAGAACCAATTCGCTATACAAAGCGACAAGGTTGATCTGAATGAAGCCCAACTCAATCACAAGAAAGTAATTGATACCGCAGAACTTCTACTTGCACAGCAGGCAGATGAGATCACGGCTATCGCTTCACCGAATGGATAACCCATTCAAATAACATTGTTCTTATAAGGAGAGCGGTAACATGAGTGACGAAGAAACATTAGTAAATTTTGGTGACGAAGCAGAGGCTTTACTTGGTACAGAAGCATTTTTTCGTACAGTAAACACTTTAGCAGATTCTACTATCCAAGCGTTTTTAGCTTCTGCTCCAGACGAAGCCTCGAAGCGAGAAGAAGCATATAACCATTACCGCGCATTGTCCGATGTGGTTAACACTCTACGCCAACAGGTAGAAGTGCGCGATCAGATTAATCAGAAAGAAACAACAGAAGAGGAGTAGCACCATGTCAATAGATAACGTGCAAGAAAGCTTTGATTCAGGAAGTGTCGATGAAACGGCAGAAGCCATTTTAGCAAGCTGGGAAGACGCTGATGAAAGTCAGCCATCTGAAGAAAGTGAGTTAGAGGCGACAGATGAATCTACGAGTGAAGAAGAGACTGTAGTAGAGGAATCTGAAGAAGAGGTAGATGGAGAAACCGAAGAAGAAGTTGAGTCTGAAGAAGACCCTGAAGAGTCCCAGGATACCGACGAAGAAGCAGGAGAAGAATCAGAAGAAATTAATCTTTCTGACGATACTGTTGTTGAACTTCAGGTTGATGGCGAAACGAAACAGGCATCTTTGAAAGACCTCAAAAGACTCTACGGCCAAGAAGCATCCCTCACAAGAAAGTCTCAAGAAACAGCAGCCCAACGTAAAGAAGCCAATGAAGCACTGGAACGCGCAGATGCATCATTACAAGCTATGTTGACTCGCGCTCAAGAGCGTTACCAGCCATACGAAGAAGTCGATATGTTAGTTGCCTCACGGCAAATGAATCCCGATGACTTTGCGGCCTTACGCGCTGAAGCAAAAGCAGCAGAAAGCGATCTTAAATTCTTCCAAGAGGAAGCTGATAGTTTCTATGGTGAACTGAAAAACAAACAAGCAGCACAGCAACAAGAAAGTGCAAAGCATTGTATTGAGGTTCTCCAAAAGGAACTGCCTGAGTGGAGTACAGATTTGTACAACGACATAAGGCAGCATGCTATCAGTAATGGGTTGCCCGCCGAATCAGTCAATCAGTATACCGATCCTAACGTGATCATGTTGCTACATAAAGCAATGATGTTTGACAAGACGAAGCAGGTAGCCAAGACCAAGAAAGCTAAAGCACCCACAAAGATTCTACGCAGCAAGAAAGCCCCGCCCAATAAAACTGAGCAACGTCTCAGCAAGCAGAAGGCAGCGCAAGAACGTATGCGGAACAGTCCAAGTGGAGGTAATGATTTAGATGACATTGCAGAAATGCTAATGGCAAATTGGGACGCTGAATAACTCAACTTTTTATTTTATCTCTTAGGAAAAAATTAACATGACTACCTTAACAACATATGCAATTGTCGGCAAAAAAGAAGATGTCTCTTCCTCGATAGCCAACATATCTCCCTCTGCAACTCCTTTCCAAACCATGATCAAAAGCGAGAAAGTATCTGCTCGTAACTTTGACTGGCTTGAGGATGACTTGAGAGCAAGTTCTGCTGCGGGCCTCGTAGAAGGCGCGGATGCTTCAATGACCGCCGTTTCTCAGCCTACTTCTCGTTCAAACGTCACTCAGATCATCGGTGAATCTTTTCAAGTTTCAGCGACTTCTGACGCAGTTGCTACTCATGGCCGCGCTAAATCGACTGCGTATAATTTGGCAAAAGTTTTAAAGCAGGTTAAGAAAGACGTAGAAAAGTCAATGGTCGGTGTATCTCAGGCAGCGGTAAATACCAACGCCAACACTGCGCGTAAGATGGCTTCAATTGACCAGCAGATTTCTACTACAGTAGATGCTGGTGCCAACAGTACCGATGCGCTTACAGAAGCTAAGCTGCTTGAGTTAGCACAGACTTGCTACACCAACGGTTCTGATCCTTCAGTACTAATGATCAAGCCTGCTGACAGCCTAATCATTGGCGGCTTTGCGTCTGCCTCTGGCCGTGAGCGAGACATTGGTGCAAGCCAGACACTTGTGAACACCATATCGGTACTCGTGACCGCATACGGTACTTTTAAGGTCGTGATGAATCGTGAAAATCTTGCGACTAATGCGTACCTGATTGATCCCTCAATGTTCAAGCAATGTGTGCTACGTCCATTCAGCCGTACTCTGTTAGCCAAGACTGGTGACAGCGATAAGCACATGGTTGTTGGCGAAGTATCTGTGAAGCACACCAGCTTTGCGGATAGCGGCATGATCACTGGACTTTCTTAATATTCTAAGTCCTAGCTAGATGATTGGGGGCGGGGATGACGGTAAGGGTTTTGCTCTCCTTAACTTACCTGATTTTCCGTCCCCTTTTTAGTTTTTAAGGAGACGTAACAAATGTTAAAAAAAGACACACCAATCTACCACGATATTCAAAATAGATTCATGTTTGAAAACAAAGGTGACGAAAATGTCATCGAGCAAAAGCAGTTTATACCACCAGCTTTTTTAGACACTCTACGAAGACAGCGCGAAAACTCCCTCAACCAGAACGAAGGTGAGTTTATGAGTGTTGCCGAAGTCCCAGTGTCCGTCTATGAGCAGTGGCTGCGTGAAGGTTTTGACATGATGAAAGAAACTCCAAAAGCTATCTTGATGCGTCTCAAGCAACAGGATTTAAACGCCTTCATAACGACTAAAAAGCAGGTGTAAAAGATGAACTACGGACAAATCCGTACCCACTTCAAAGCGTTACTTAATCGCTCAGATATAACTGATGCTTTAGCTGAAACGTTTATTGACCAAGGCATCACCAGGATTCAAAGAAGTCTGCGTGTTCCCTCTATGGAAAAAAAGCACACCTACAGCTTCACTAGTGCAACGTCTCAGGTAAACCTACCATCAGACTTCCTAGAAGCTATTGATGTTTACTTTGGTAACACTGCGCTTTCTAGGCTACCAATGCGTGAAATGACTGCATTAAAAGCTGGCGGTGAATCAGGGACACCAAATTTCTTTGCCAGAGAGCAGGGCGTTCTTTTGCTTTACCCGCACCCTAGCGCCGACAGTCTGACGCTTAACTACTATGCATCATTTACCGATATGACTAGCGATACTGATGAAAATGTTTTAGCGGCTATTGCACCAGACTTAATTACTTACGCTGCACTTACTTATGCTAGTGACTATTATTTAGATGACCGTGCGGAATTATTTTCTCAAAAGTTTATTCAGTTTATGGCTGAGCTACAAGAGCAAGCTAACGATGCTGAGACTAGCGGGACGCTCCAAAGTATTCGGCCAACCTACAACTTTTGATTCCCCTAAATCACCCCCGCAGGCGAGGCTTTTATTTTGAGCAATTCTTCTTTTTACAACCAGAGTGGCGCTGAGCCAACTGACGGTGACGCTTCTAACGAATCGACTTCTCCAAGCAACTCTTCTTTTTATGCTAAGAGTGGAGCCACGCCAGTGGAGACTAATGCAATTGAGTCTTCTGTGGCAGCAGCAAAAGCAAGCGAAGATGCAGCCGCTGTTTCAGCAACCGATGCAGCAACTTCTGCCTCCGGTATAGCCGCACAAGTCGCAGCAGCAGAAGCTGCCAAAGTGGCTTCCCAGACAGCGAAAACTCAAGCGGAAACCGCAGAAACAAATGCTGAAACTGCGGAGACTAATTCGGAAACCGCAGAGACTAATTCTGCTGCTTCTGCCGCCGCAGCTTTAGTTTCAAAGAATGCTTCAGCCGCTAGTGCGGTTGCAAGTGAAGCCTCCAAAGTGACGAGTGTAAATAGTGCATCGACAGCGACAACTAAAGCCGCAGAGGCTTCAACTTCAGAGACAAATGCAGCAGCGAGCGCAGCTACTGCGACTACAAAATCTGGCGAAGCCTCAGTGTCAGCTTCCAATGCCGCTACCTCCGCAGCGCAATCCGCAGCATCTGCCACCTCTGCCAACAC
>Ga0209092_10001705_pt1 | contig 20979 bp, 10 predicted proteins | sample FraStrMetagenome_FD_187446 | JGI IMG/M metagenome (GOLD analysis project Ga0209092, IMG submission 187446) | Marine eukaryotic phytoplankton communities from Arctic Ocean - Fram Strait ARC3M Metagenome (SPAdes) (version 2) | ecosystem: Environmental > Aquatic > Marine > Oceanic | place: Fram... | reverse complement strand
CGTTTTTCATCAGTTTGATTACTCACAGCATCGAACTTCAACGTTATCACTTCCGGACCCTGACGCGCAAGTTAGTATAGGAATTGAAAGGATTACAGTTTTCATATTACTATTCTACAAGTTATTATGCCGCACGAACTTTGTCTATCATTGCGAAACTATCATTGCTTTTCATCCACGCAAAAATTTTTAGTTTCATTTTTTGTAGTTCTTGATGCCCTGAGAATCGAAGAGAAAAATGCAATTTGTCATGGTATGTATATACTCCTGCCACATATTTATCTACCATACTTTTCTCATCTGGTATTTTATTCACATCATCAATCCACAGGTTTGTGTTATCTTCTTCATTATGCGCTAGTAGGATAATACTTGCATCCGCCTCTTTCCATAGCTGGAACATTTGTTTGAGTACAAATCCCACATTTACAGAGTTAAATTTCCTGATACTAAGTTTCAACCTTGCCGTATATGAATGCCTAAGTTGTGATTTGACTGGGTTCAGTTGCTTCGTTACTGGTTGTACCTGAGGAGGTTTATTTTTTACTATTGCCTCTTGAGGTTGAATGGTAACTGATACTGCTGCCGCGTTTAAGCCCTGCTTATCATAAGCATTTTCCTCTTCCTTGGTATAAGTATTCTTATGATGGTGCCTATGGTCAATTGTCGCAAGTGGCGGTGAATTCATAATCTTTTTTTTGCTATTGATATCTCCAAGTTTTTTCCGAAGTGCCTGAATTTCCCAGTTTCGCATTGCTTCTAGTTCTGCAGGTTTAATTCGGATATGGATAGACTCCGCCACATTTTTGATAATTTGGATTAGATTTGAAGTAGATGTTCCGCTTGGGTCTTCTTGTGCATTCTCTAAATCAATGTTTTCTTTCTCTGGTGTGACTTTTTTTGCCCTTTTGATATCATCTGGGTCAGGAAAAAAGGTTGGGGAAAATGCACTTGTAGTTTTACGAGGTGTAAGTTCTGACATATCATCATCTTCAACGTCAACTTCTACCACTCTATTCTTCCGTTTCTCCGCAGTTTTCTCATGTGCTTCAGTTTCAGCATTTTCCATTACTACATCGTTATTCCTTAAAGGTTCAATCTCCATATTCTTGCGGTAAACTTTTCGGACTTTTGAAATTTTTGGATTTTTGGATTCCTCCAATAACAACGAAGATTTTTTTATGTGGTATTTTTCAAGTTTCATTGGTTTGAATTTTTTTTTCCTCTTGGCTTTACGTATAGCATTCGTATACTTGTCAATTATTTCAGCTTTAAGTTTCTCAGAATCTGGCGCACCGGATCTTTCTTGACATGCTTGTTTAGAATCCGGAATCTTTTTCATGTGTATCTGTTCCTCCAATGAATTTTCATTTTTTCGATCATCTCTCCCTTCATCATTTGGATGCTTCATTTCGTGGTCACTATATTGCGTGCGCAATACACCATATGGATTGCCCTGATCGATCTTTCTGTTTCCGAAGGGTAATTCCGGAGGATCCATCATTAAATATCGCGGTTTGCGATTTAGCATCACGCCTCGGCCGCCGCGACCGGGATGGATGGCCATTCTCATGGTCTTAATTTTTAAACTTACGTATGTAGGCTGTAGTATGTTGTAGTATGTTTGCTAGTAGAGCGTACGTCGTTCACTTTTCAAGCAAAATAAAAAAGTAAATGGACTGTAAACACACCAGCAAAAGAAGGCGATTGCTAATTTAGATGGGCAATATAATACATTTTGAAAAATGTTTACGCATTTTACAGAGCACATTCCTATTGATACAAGTTTTCTTTAAAATCTATTGGAGGATATTAGTAGAAAAGTATTTATACTCTCTCCACAAATGCCTTCCCAATCCTCCAAAAAGTCAAAGAAGATATTGTTATAGTAAGAGGTAAAGTTCTGTTTTGTTGGTACTTGAGAGCTTGCTTTATCAATGGAGGGTAAAGAAATGTAAGCCAGTCATGCTTACTTGGCCTTCTTTTTTATTGGTTCTCTTCATGTTAAGACACGATTTTATTTAGCAATCTTCTAATGAAACCCTTGACAAGAAGTGAGAAGAAACGTTTAACTTCCAAGACGTCCTAAATACACCATCAGCTCAAGACATTCCTTTTTGGAAATATACAAATCTGGCCTTTTTAAGAATTTAAATTTAAACTTCACGGAAATGTTAGTAAACGGTAAAGAGAAGTAAAATTGATATTTTTTTTAGATTTTTCGGGAGGCGTTACTTCGCCTAATGTATTCTAGCCTCATTTAAGCAATTAGGCGGGAAAATCTCATATTATTTTATGCATAATAAAAAAAGACGTACGTAGAAGTCTTAATTGTTTGATGTTTGCAATGTTTTTCCGTCTATTTGTTTTAACCGTGAAGTCTAATCGAATCAAATGAATGAATTTTTATATTCATTAGAAACTTCCGTATATAACGTACTGGAGTATAGAATATCTATTTCACAAAGGAAAGCCAGATGTACGGTACCGTAATTTAATTTATAGAAAGTGGCGCATTCTGAATGCAGAATCTCTGTTCCTTCTTGAAAAAAATCTTATTTCCAAATTGTCAACGCTGGAAGAAAGAAGACCTTTTCGAATATCTCTCTCAACCAAATTGAATTTTGACTTTCAGGAGGATTTTCATGTAAAATGGAAAATTCTGTTACTACTACTAGTCATAAACTTCATCAAAGCAACCCAATGCAACCACATCTTGATAATTCTTCAGATGATAAGGTAACCAATGGTGAAAATAATTCAAATTCAAGAGCGAAAGATCAGAGCAAGCAACATGGGATCGATGACCCCATCGGCTACCAGAGATTTTTATATCCAGGTCTTCCTCTTCCAGCTATAACATATCAAACAGTCGAGAGGCTAGAAATTGAACCTGAACCCCCTAAAATAACACCAGCTCCAAAACCAATTGTTGCACCAAAAATAGGATTTTCACAAAAATATCCCCAATCGTCGCTGTTAACAACAGCAAAAAAAGTAGCAACAGCTCCAAATACAATTGCGGCACCAAAACCAACCTTGATACAGAAAATGACTCCATCGCCACAGCTGATAACAGCAGCACAAAAAGTAGCACCAACACCAAAAGCAGTCATGACACAAAAAATGGCGCCATCTTCACAACTGATAACAACAGCACAAAAAGTATCAACAGCACCAAAATCAGTCATGGTACAGAAAATAGTGCCATCTCCACAGCTGATAACAACAGGAAAAAAAGTAGAACCAACTCCAAATTCCGCCGCACTAAAAACAGGATTGCCACAACAGATGTCGCCGGCGCTGCTGACAGCTGCAAAAACTACTACTACTACTGCTACTAGTGCAGCACAAAAAGTAACACCAGCTCCTAAAATTTCAACCATGTCGATGAATCCAAAATCATCGAAAAAATCATCATCAAACATCATAGCTTATAATGAATTAGGGTACTACAATCAAGTATCTTCGCCAATGAATCAAACGTACCCTTTCCTTCATCATGCACCTCCACCATATCCACCATATCATTATAATTATGCTCAACCCTACACACATGTACAGAATATGCAAAGTCACACTTACAACTACGCACAACAATATGTTCGTGTGCATCAAGAACCGAAGACTCAACCTATCTTTAATCGTTTTGCTCATTCGACCAATAATAAGCCTTCAAAGCAAGCACATACATTACTTATGCCTAAAGCATCACCTTTGCCTGCTACTATTGTTCCATCAGTATCACGACAGAATTCTCTTCCGAACACTTCGCAAAGAAATCAAAAGAATTCTGCAATTGTAGCAAACACATTACATTCTTCACATACCTTAACCCATAACAAGATAGCATCAATAACATCACCCAAAGCAACCATAGGACACACCACAACACTGAAACCAGCCAATATCCCAGTGTGTACTGCACCGAATAAAGCGTCAAGTACTTCTAGAAATTTATCAAAGAATTACCCAATACTTAACACAGTACAGCAATTTGCCAAGAATCTGCATCCACAATATAGTAACTATAACCGTGGCAGTGAAACTCATCGTTCGGTATCAAAATCCACCATTACTCAGCAAGTAAAAAATGTTCCTATTTTTGCTTCGAATGCCTCTCAAAATCAAAGTGAGGTCCAAAAAAAGATAGGCGTTCACTCTCAATTGAACATAGTAGAGCAGCTAGATAGGACATTGCTGGCAAAAAATGGCAATCAAACAAGAGAATACTTGCAATTTCAGACAAGCCATCCATCCTTTATTGCTACTATTGAAACCAAAAAGAATTATCCTTCTCTCATCCTAAATCCAATTAGTAATTTGAGCAAGAAACAAATTAAAAAACTTCCAGTTGTGTTCGCATATAGACTAGACGACGATGGTACTTCAGAAACCGCAGCTATAAGCAAATCAATAAAGTACAAAGCCGAACGTGAAGCAGCTCTCAATCAACAAAAAGGAGGAACTCTGGCAGTTGCCCAAAAGAGAAAGGCACAACGTGAAGCCCTTGCTCTTGAAGGAAAGACACGCACTTTTTCTACTAGAGTTTTACCCAGAGTCCAGGATGAGATCTATCCAGCAGGCTGGATGATGGAACAGGTGGAAAGGCATGCCGGCGAAACAGTAGGGCGTGTGGATAAGTACTGGTATTCACCATTAACACAGAAAAAATTTAGAAGTAGAATTGAAGTAAGACGCTTTCTTGATTTATTAAAGCTCACCGATGGTGATGAAAGTTTGGCATTTCAATATATCAAAGCTCCACATCTACTCAAAACTATGCCACAGAAGAAAGAGACAGCAAAAAGTGAGAATCATAATAAGGAAATACAAAAGAAAAAACCTACAAAGAGGGACAACGATATGGACAAGGAAAAGAAAAAATCTAAAACCATTATAGATTTAACTGTGAAGACAGGAGTGTCGAAGAAGCCAGAGAAGAAGAAAAAAGACAAGAATGATAAAAACAAAACTGAAAAGACTTCTCATGCTTCTAGAACTTCTTTATTCACCCCAAATTCATCTCATAGCAAATCAACGAAAGAATCCAAAACTCCACAATATTCATCCTCAAAGAAATCTCGAACTCCTAGCTCAATTAAAGAACAATCAAAATATGCTGTATCTACAAAACTGAATAATAAAGCATTAAAACAGTGCATATTAAATTTAACAACACCTTCGAAAAAAAGCCATTCTAGTACTTCTACCAAGGATTCGAAAAAAAGAAATAGAACAGAATACGAGCAAACTTCTGTTCCTAAAGGGTCAATTCCTACTACACCAAAGCAGAAAGAGATTATCGACCTTACACCTTCAAAGTCAAGTAAAAGAATCAAAGAAAAGAAAGAAAGCATTACCCCTGAAACATCTTTTCCAAAGTCTCCTTCATCGACAAAATCAAAGAGTAGTAAGAAAAGTCAATCCAACAAAGATCGTGATAAATCATCCAAAGAAAGAAAAATTCTTAGGAACATCAAATTGGATCCTTCACAATTATTCCTGGGGCCTGCTCCACATCTTCCGGAAGGGTGGATATTGCAAATAATTCCTGTTTCATTACTAATCCGTGATAAAATATGGTATTCTCCTAAAGACAGATTAAAATTCAGAAGCTTGAATGATGTAAAGAGATTCTTGGCAATCTTACCAGCTGTGAATGGAAATGAGAAGAAGGCATTTGAAATGCGTTCCAATACCAAAATTTGAATAAATAATCCTAATTACAATTATAAGTCATGTGTATTGTACAAACATACATTCATCCTATGAATTAATTCAACTTCACTTTCAATGGCATTGTGATAACTGGACGATGACATCAAGGGACCAAAACAGATATATAATGAAATATACTATGCATCCTATGCTTTAATAGAGAAATCACGGAGCCCCTCCTCTCAGGAACTTTCTGAGAAATCATTATTTTCTTTTCTCTGAAAGGAGACGATAAACGACGCCCGTTGTCAAAATCTCTTTCAAAATCGACAGCGTAATATTTATTTTTATTTTCGGCCGACTTTTCAACAAAAAAATCAAAGTAATTACTACTTTCATGGTCTTCATGAAGTTTTCCAAGCTTATCTAATGAAAAAAATAGAACATGAAAGTCAGTCACACTATTTTGGAGAGAAAAATCATTCATATAAACTCCTTTTTGGTCCACTTACACTCCCAATCTTCAGGAAATCCAATATATCCTTCGGCTCCGGTAAATTGATAATAGAGCTTAGCTCCCTCATTTTCAAGTTGAATCAAATGACCAGCATGTCTATAACCTCTAACACTTTTCGGTGCTCTGGGTACAGGGTCGTCTCTGAGTACAACATTCCACAATGATAAGTTATCAATCGATCTTGACCAATCTTTAAACTCTTGTTTCACACACCGTGGCTGACCGAAGGATATCATTGTCACAGATGCTGAAGGATGATGTAGAGCAAAAATGGGAGCAGACAGTAAGGCTAATGCTCCTCCTTGACTATGTCCCGTAAAATGTATCTTATAGCCTGGGTGATCCGTCCATAATGTAAGTATGTCTTTCTCTATTGCATCGTACAAGCCGTAGTTGAATAAAACGTTGTTTTGTCCATTGTGGACTCGGCCTGCTTCTTGTATTTCGGATTCATTGGGTCCATAGAATGTAAACGCAACTTGATAGAAGTTCACTAACACGTCTTTCAAACTTCTTGTCCCTTGAAATCCTATCACTATATATTTAGCTTTATTATTAATAGCAATCAGTACTTCGGAATCGAATCGGGTGGTGATGTACTTCACTGGAGTGAGGAACGATGGAATTGCTTCACTATCTAAGGAATCTATATCGTATATTGTATGAGAAAGAATAAGGAGTTCATTTGTCAATGAGTATGGTGGAATTTGATCTCGAAACGGTATTTCGCTTGCGTGTATAATTTCAGTGAAGAAGACCAAGATAGCTACTCCAACAGATCGGAATAGAAAGATCATGTTGAGAGACTCTACTCTATCATTGTTGTTATCTATTCAAGAATGAGAGGGAAAATGATTTGAGGGCGCCTTCTATTGCGTTCACAATTGATTTTATACGGCTATTTAAGACTTCTACAACTGATAAGAACTATGTGTTACAATTTTACTTAGAGATCGTATTTCTTAAATATAGCCAAGACAGGCACGTGCAGAAATCAAGAAAAGTTTTCTCAATTGGCCTTTAAATAGGGCCGGGACCGGGAAGAAACCAAAGGTTGAGTCTTTTCGAGATTCGTAGCAACATCTACTGAAAAAGATTACAACGAAATAACCCGCGATTTTGAGCCTGCCCTCGTATTTTGTACTGAGAAGGCATTGGCAAGTCCTAACTGTCCATCTATCCATTGTCAGCCACCGTGGTATTGATTGATTACTTGCTGTTTTATAACTCACTGAACATCCGAATATAAAGTTAATAATGGTGCGTTCATTGAATTTCTGATATTTATGAATCCATGAAGGCAGAATCGTTCAATGCGTGACGGAAAGCGCAAACAAATCGAACGATGTATATTGAAACAATGTAAATCTTATTTTATCTTCACATTACGATGGCAACACTTACCGTGATTCTAAAATTCTACATTTCGTAGCCAAATCGTCGTTTTCCAGGAGATGATGACAGCGATGCATCGAGTTCGGAAGAGGAAGGCTACGGACAATCTAACGTTATTCGAGGGAGTTATGGCTATGGAGGAGGAAAGCAGCTACGTCCCAGCGGTGGAAAACAACTTCGTCCGCCGTAAGTGCTATACTTCCTGGAATGGAAATAAATTATTTTCCCGCTTGTCCTGACTTTGTGTTGTAAATTGCATGAATGGATGAATGTAGAGCTCCTGAAAGTGAAAGTGAGAGTGAAAGCGAAAGCGAGAGTGAAGAAGAACAGCCCCAGCAGCATTATTCTTACCAAGCACCCCGTTATGGTGGAAAACAATTCCGTCCAGCTGGAGGAAAGCAGTTGCGTGTGTAAGTGTGACGAAACATCCATATATATAACAATCAAAAATGAATATAGAAAAACAAAATACTAATATTTAATTTGATCATAACTGTACTTATTTTTGTGCAGTCAACAGAGTGAAAGTGAAGAAGAAGAATCTTCTGAGGAGGAAGAGGAGCCAGAACCTTCACCACCCAAACCGCCACCAACAAACCCAATTATGCCTACATATCGTGGTGGTGGAAAGCAACTGATGAGAATGGGTCAAATGTGAGTAACATCATACACATTTCATCCAAGCAAAGCATCCAATATTCGGAAATACCAAATAATCTCGTATTTTAAAATCTTGATTCTCACTAAAATCCATTTATTCATCTTTCTAGGAATACTAGAACATATGACGACGAACCGAGCAGTTCCTCCGAGGAAGAAACTCCTGCACCAACACATACAACAATCGTACCACGTTCCAACTATGGCGGAGGAAAGAGCTTTCGCCCAATCGCACCAAGGGAAGAAACTTCTGAATCAGAAGAAGACTCTGATGATGAAGAATCCGATCAAGAAGCACCTGAACCCCCTTCGACTCATAATCCACCACCTCCACCAGCACCGCCACTGCCACCACACACTGATCAACATCAGCCACCATCTCCAGAACAATCCCCACCTGCACCACTAAAAGAAGAGCCCGAAACATACAAAGATGACGATCAAGGAGAAGTAGACATGGAAATTGATGATGATGAAAACGAAATTGCTCCAGCAATCAAATCCAAACCCCGCGCTCCTCCTGAAAAAGATGGTGATGAAGAATCTGTCGATGAAAGTGTAGACATGGACATGGGATCTAGCAGTGAAGAAGGAGAAGAAGATGATAGTGACGACGATGAGAGTAGTGAAGAAGAATTTGATATGGGTATGGATCCATCGGATTTGGTAAAAGATGAGAAAGAGAGAAAGTGGTTGGATTCCTTAACAGAACTTGAAAGAGAAGATTTTTTGAATAAAAAATTTGAAGAAAGGAAGGCTAAAGCTGAAATGAAGCGTGCCCTAAAGACAAGCAAGTAAGTTCGCTACTCATTTTTTCTTTTTAAGAGTAGGATTTTTTTGGAATCTATATCTCATTCATTGCCTATCCTTGAACCTCTTTAGACGCCAAGAACGTGCAAGCAAAGGTGAAGTAAAAACTAAAACAAGAAAAAAGAAAAAGACCGCAGCGAAACCTAAAAAGGCAAAGGCTCCAACGAGGAAAAAAATTGAAATCGAAGATGACGACGAAGAATCGGAGGTAAGTTCTTTCAAATAAGATCATTATTTTTTATTACTGCAACATTGATATAAGACTTACATTTTATCTGCTTGTTTCGAAAGGATGAGAAACCGACTCGAACAACTAAGAGGAAGAAGGAAATGTCAGACGATGAATCTTTTGACTTTGGTGATGACGACGACGATGATCTCGTTGGAGATGATGACTCAGATGAAGATTATGAAAAAGCAGGACCATGGGCGAGAAAGAAAAAGGCTACTAAGCAATCACAGCTTGAAGAACGCCATGAATCTGAAGATTTTGTGGGAAAAAAATTAGATTCTGATGTTGTAGAAGCTGATTACGATGATTTTACGAAACTTGCATTGCCCCGGAGGAGACTGGCAAGATGGTGTAATGAGCCTTTCTTTGAACGTGCCGTGAAAGACTGCTACGTGAGACTAGGTGCAGGTATAGATAAAAAGACAGGAAAGCGAAGATATAAATTATTTCAAATTGTTGACATAGAAAAGAAGTCGGCAGATTACTCATTTCCAAAAGTTGGAACTAAGAAGCCAGTAAGTATGTTACATTTTTCATCAATAATCATGTTGAAATAACGTCTCAAAAATTCTTCGCCCTTTCAAAACTGTAGATCTCGACCAATATATTTCTAAAAGTTAAGCATGGTCGACAATCCAACAGTATTCGTATGATCTTGGTATCAGACTCTCATCCAACTGAAGAAGAAGTTCTTCATTTTGTAGGTCAGCTAAAAACACTACGTTCAAATGAAGTTTTATCGAAGAAAAAAGCAATCAAAACGTATAAGGCACAACAAGATCTTGTGAATAATTATAGCTACACTAAGGAAGACATTGAAAAATCTATTCAAGAAAAAAAGAAGAAGAACAAATTTGTGAATATCGGAAAGGAGAGAACTATCATTTCTTTGGAGGTAAAGGCTGCCCGCAATGATTTGGAAGAAGCCAAACTGAAACTTGAACAAGAAAAAAAAAGACTAGAATCAAAAACTTTATCTGGAGATGAGGAAGATTTGCTTACACAAAAAATACAAAAAATAGAAGAGGATCTAGATAACGCTCAAACTGTATACGATCAAAAGTTAGTTGAAGAGAAAAACATTATTGAAGCTGATAATCGTATCAAAAGAAAATTGAAAAGCACGAAAAATATTCAGAATTTATCGCGTGTTAATCAAAAGGCATATTCTAAGAACAAGAGAGCTGATTATGATGCTTATAAAAACTTGAAAAACAAAGAAGTTGAACAATCTTTAGATCCTTACGCAAGAAGAAAGGTTAAACCCAAAAATTTGTGGGAGGTAGGACAAACTAGGAAGACTGAGAAGGAAGAAAATGTATCAAAGGCAGCCGACAATCCTGTTATTACACCAAGTGCCGATGAAAAAATAAAGAAGGCGGTAGGCAACGCATATGAAAAAGAGAAGAAAACAGAAGATCCCATTACTTCACAAAAAACTGATTTGTCGTTTCAGACTCACCAATTTGCTATTGATGAAGAATTACTTGGAAAAGGAACAAACATGTTCCTAGGCGCTACCAAGAAAGCACCGAAACGTCAACGAGTGAGGAAAGGCATCAGTCTTGTTCAGTACCAAGAGAGAAAGATAGCAGGAACGCTTTGAAGTTATCATTTGGAACTAAACATAATATTTAAAAATCTTTTATAATTGTGTACTTGTTGACATTTGGATACTTATGTAGCAATCATTTTATATTATGAGTTGTCTCCATCGATAACTTTTCTTTTTGTCGTTCTGAAATATAAACAAAACTATTCTAGCATGTGTCCATATTTATCTTCAATAAATTTCAATATTTCATTTTGTAGAAAAAGACATTCAATATTGATGAAGGAAAAGCATGCAACAAAATCTATTCTGTCATTCGTGGATCTTTACCATTGATTGAACGAAAAATAGGACGTTTTGTTTGAGTGGTTGTGTTTGTTTGATGAAACTTAGCAAGATCCACTTTATAAGTAAAGCCACTACTCTCACTGTAAATGAAACGGGTTGAAAGTCTGTCCGCATAGTTTGAAACTTGATATTCATTATACAGTTCTTCGCTTTCGTTGCTGTTCTTTTTATCATAAGCATACCACCCATCAGTCTGAATAACGTTAAAGATATGAATTGCTTAGGATCAGCTATGAAGAAAACAATGATATTAAGGTGAAGAAGAAAGTACCGAGAAGATAAAAAAACTCACTTTGCCTAGAGGATCGTTTTCAAGATAGTATAACCATGATCCTTTTTCTTGAGGATTCATTTTCGTTCCTAAATGTTCATACTTGCCCTGCAAAGGAGATGTTCCTGGGATTGAAGATGACCAATCAACGCCAGTTTTAGATTTAAAAATGGATTCAAACTTCTTTATAGCATCATTTGGTTCATTGAAAGGACCCTCTAGTTTCGCTTGACCACCTGTTCCGGTATGCCCCCAACGAGTAAAGAGGTAAAAGTTTGGATATAGAATTTTCCTTCGTGCTGTTTTGGGCCTTTTATGATTACTATCGACTATGGTTTGAATTATATAATATTTGTCCATATTCTGCGTCGGTTCAACCTGTGCAAGTTTCGCATGAAGTTTCAAATAAACTTCAGCCTTTCGAAAAAGGATTTTATTGACAACTTTCAAGCCTGAATCAACTTCAATCGCATGATCCATGTTAGAGGGTGGATATTTAGCAAGTCCAACTTTCTTAGATGAACATGGCGTCACAGCTTTACTTTTGCGCTTTCTATTGTGGCTTCCGGTAACGGGATCTTTAGCATCGACATAGCCACTCTTACGTTTCGAAGCTTCTTGCTTAAATATGTAAGACTCTGCTTCACAGCTTTCTTCAAACTCCTTCAACAACTTCCTCCCTTCACTGCCGCACTTGCCGTATTGAATGACGACATTAGTTGGTGAAATTTGTTCACATCGCCAGAAGCGGATAGCGGAATTCTCAAGATAAACCATATTCAAAATGTTCTTTGTTGTTGTTGTTGTTGTTGTTGTTGTTGTTGTTATTGTAATGAATTGAAGTTAGGGTAAAAAGTGAGAAGAAGCAACAAAGAACAAAGGAGTGATATATTTCGTTTATATGTAGCATCGAAAGTACTATGAGGTCGTACCGTAGTGGACAATTACTGTGATGACCAAAATATGCTGCCATAAGAAAAAAACAAAAACTTGCCTCCGAAATATTTCCTGCATTACCTCCGGGTTGCTTGATTGAGGTGTTACCTCAAGTTTTTTGTTGACCTCCTTTCAAGCAAGCGCTCTCATCACTCACTCTAAAGAGCTGGTAGTATATATTGCACTGTATCTTATACAATCGATTCAGTGGGAATTCGCCAATCTATAAGGTAACGTTAAGGATGCCGACCAATGCTAGTACTACAAGGTTTTGGAAATTATTTCGTTACGGCTTCATATGTGCAAGTTTTCTACCTTCAAGTCATTGTCTCGTACCTAACTTCCCCTCTCAGCCCTCACAGGAAACTGCTGGTCGAAGAGAAGTGCTCTCTATAGCTGGGACTTTCATAGTTGGTCAAACTTTTTCAGCTGTCATACCTACAAAAGTAAATGCAGCGATTCCTGTGATTGATAGGTCGGAAGAATCGTTCAAAACTAGCAAAAATTGGAAAGGTACTTCTCTGAATTTATTATCCCCACTTGGTGCGATATCGTATTTGAATGAAAACAATGCAAAAGAATTTCCTATGGGTCGATGGCCTGATCCGATACTTCGCGTACCTAGTCTTCCCACATCTACCAACCTTATGAACACACCAACGTTGCAAACAGTTGCTGAAGCGCTTCGTCAAACATCGATATCCAATAAAGCTGTAGGTTTGGCAGCACAACAATGTGGGATTCAAATTTCTCTTATATATTTAGATATACCCCAAAAGAAATTTGCACGAAACACGAACAATAATGATAGAGGCATGTTTCTAGTCAATCCCAGATTTATAAGTAGATCTCCAGAGTCGAAAATGAAAGTGTGGGAAGAAGAGTGCCTAGTATTACCTCCTGATTTCCATGCAACTGTTTTACGTGATGCAGAAGTCCTTGTAGAAGCTGAGGATTTATCTGGAAACACCTTTCGTATGAATCTGACTGGGGAGGAAGCAAGAGCAATTCAACATGAAAGTGACCATGATAGGGGAATATTGATCACTGATCATGTAGGAAAAGGGGAAATGAGAAATGAAAATATGTGGATGATCGAAAAAGATGGTCATTTTGATAGACAGCAGAGAGCATTCGATCGTTATCTTGGAATGCCAGGTGACTCAATTTTGAGTAAAAAAACTCATATTGATGATTTTGGAAGTAACAATGTTCTGAGTTTAGATGCTATTTCAGAAACTAAGCAAAAAGAAACTGGCCCGAAAGTTGTATGTGATGATGATTGCAAGCAAAGGATAAAGGAGAGACGAGCATTGTCGAAACAAAGCCGATCTACATCCAGCCGCCAAGAAGTGTTTGAATTATCTAAACAACGTGCTCTGCTCTATAACACAACTTATAAAGGCTCATCTTGTATATCTGGATTACCCTGTTACTGATTCTATAAGGATAAGATGCAAGGGGAGAAGATTGAAATGTTACAATCCAGAAAATAAAATGTAATCTTATTGCATCTCTTTGCAAAAGTAATTGGATCTCTTGTACATGTATATCAATTATCACATAATATTTTACTACTTTAAATTACCAACCTAATCTTTCTTGGATCCTTAATGCGTGCATTGACGCAACCTTGTCAGTCTTTTTTTGAATAATTGATTCGAGTACATCATTAAAGTCATACTTTTTCTCTGCCGTGTTCTCATTTGAAAAAATTTCTACGCTACTCATGTAGTCAACTTTCTTTTCTTCGATTTGGGCTTTCACATTCATAATTGTCTCAGACCAAGATATGTTCAAAGTGTCGCTCAAAGTATTATTTCTCATTACTACTGAAAGAAATTGTAAGCATTGTGTTCTAGCTGCAGTTAAGAGATACAATTCGACATCATGTTTCATTCCCGAATCTAATTTTTCAGAATCAAATCTCTGTTCTATGGATTCATGAGCAATTATCAGGCGCATTAAAGACTCAAAATATTCAGGTTTCATTAAGGAAGTACTATCTGGCGAGTCGCTCTTCCAAAGCAACAATAGGGTTGATATATTTGAAGCTAAGAGTCCGCTATTTCCTGGTATCGGTCGGATAGATCTTCTTTGTCTAGAAAACATGCTTTTTGACAATTCTTCAGTCAGTCTCATTAAATGATCAAATACGTGCTTAAAAACTGTTTCCTTTGCTGACATGTCCATTTCGTCAAAAACATATTCAAGGCCAACTGCAGCAGTTGCAAACACTAAGCTACAATTAGCGCTTGATCTAGTACCTGTGTCAAATTTCAGTGAACTTTGCTTGCTTAACAACTTGAACTGAGGTACTATATCAGTACGGCCCAATATTTGACTGAAAATAGAGGCAAAGTATAATGATGATACATCACTTTCGGGAATTCCAGGGCCTACGTAAGGAGCAAGAGATGCTAAGAGCCTAGTAGACTGTATTACAATTTCTAAATCAGTGCACTCTTTTCCTAACGAGACAAGAACTTGAAGTAGTCGTGAGTTACTGAATATTTTCTCGCGGCTTGATTTTGTATGTGCTAGTTCAGAAAGAAAAGAAATTGCTGCAATTGATGCCATCTTGCGATCTAATTCTATACCATGTTCGGACTTTGATAATTCGTTTGCTTTTGTAATCGAGTTTTGTTTCTCCTTCTCTTTTACAATTGCAACACCTCTCTTGTCATTAAACGTGCAAATTATGTCACACGCTGTTTGTATACATGATGAACATGATTGTGCATCGGCAACTGCTTTTCTCCCTATAATGGAACTCTTACACAAAACAGCCAAAAATTCGAATGAGACTTTAGTTTTACGGAACTTTTTATAGTCCCCTACAGCTGATGAATTTTGATCAAAAGAATCCGAATTCAGCACATCCATTACGGATATATGCCCTTCAATATCAAGAATTACCGAAGGATCATCTTTCGCAACCTCGTGCATGGCTAAAATTGCAGAAGGTACACCGTCAGAAGAAACTAAACTTATTGCCTCGAGGCCACCAACGTTGCATAATTCAGATAGGGCTTCTTTATATGAAGCAAGTGAGCATAAAAGCTCTACTTCAGGTTCTTCTTCAAGAGAATGGTTGGTAGGACTATTAATATGGGGTTCATTGGCCCTCACTGCAAAACGATCCAACACCATCGACGAAATTATTCCTCCCAAAATTTTCGCGATTTTCATGGCTTCCTTCGAGCTCAACTGTAGAGTTCCTTTTGAAGAAGAGAATATTGTTACCAATGCTCTCAAACAATACTGTGGGATTTCATCCTCTCCAATTTTACACGCAGCTGATAAAGCTGCAATTGCTTTATTTCTCAAATCAAATCTTTCGATTGCGGGCCCAAGAATACCCTTAGTAGCAGAAACGCAAATTATTTTTGCAAAGAGTAGTCTTATTTGTGCTTCAGACCCACTCTCATCTTCTTCACTATGATAAGTAAGCATCTGTAAGGCAGCGCGTAAGGTGAGCTCGTCTTTTATCATGTGGGGAAGAATTTCATCTGGATATGAAGATGTCATGCCTTGGATTAGATGGAAGCTAGGTTCTACTAGTGACGGAGTTACACATAGGGCTATGCACATAGAAGGTACTTGATATTTTTTCAAGGCAGCAAGTGCACTCATTCCATCTTCAGATGTGGAAGGAGTATTTGAGGAGAATACATCCGAAAAGCTTGAGCACAGACCACCAAGGAGTCTCTTTCTAACAGTGGGCAGAGAATGACTGAAATAAAATTGTTCATGGCTTTCGTTTTGTGGGACACAATAGCCTTCGTCTTCATCCATCAAAATAGACAAGAACACCGCACACGCAGTTACTGAAGTCTCCTTTACACTCCCAGCATTCACAAGGTTCCGATCTTCCTTCATCAAGAAGGTATCCCAAAAATCTTCACTATAACTCGCATCAGAAGAAGAGCATAAAGCTGCTATTGAAAATAGCAAGGATACAGAAGCCTCAGTTGAATCAGTATATCCGGCACAATCTCCGTCATACGTAACCAAAGGGGATCCGTACAATGGTGCAATTTCGGAATGCACGGATTCTGTGATAGAGTTTCCTGGTTGTGTGTATCCGGAGTCATTCCATGAAAGTAACATTGTAGCACAAAGCGATCTAAGAAAACGAGATTGCCTTGCAACTTGATCAACGAATTTCTTCGAATCTTCACTCCAAATTAGCAAGCCATTATTATCCACGTTAGGAATTTTTAAATCAGAGAGCATGAAATGAATAATTTCTAGACCCAGTTTAGTGATTGTATTTGGGACTTGAGGGGTTTGGTTTGCGTCAGCTCCATCAGTGCATCCACCTAGAGCAAAGCAAGCAGCTCTGATCACACCGCAATCTATTAAACCATGACCACACTGTCGTGCCTCCTTATTTGAAGCAAGTGAATGCAATAAATTCAAAGACACAAACTTAACATCATACTCAATTTTACTCTCACGTCTATCTTTCTCCTTCTGTAATGCTCGTCTCCTTCCATCACGTGTGCTCTTGTCAATCGAATATGTAATATCCTTTTTACCGCAAACTATACGTGAGATAGGTTTAGCTAGACCAGCTTGGCAAGCAACAACGACATTTGATGGCAACGCAATCACATTCTGAACTATACTTAAAGCTGAGAATAATATTTTCCTTCTATGAATATCTTCTTCATCCCATTCATCATTAGCACAAAGGAAGTCAGCAATAGGACCAAACGTGTTTGAAGCTAACGTGCTCCAAAAACCTTGATTGAAACTGAGCGCCTCAAGAGTAAAAATGCAATTTTCTTTCAAATATCTCAGGGTATCTAATTCGATTCCTGTTCCATATCCATTTTCATTTACTGAAACGACTGATGCCAACGTCTTTATTGCTAAGCTCAATGCTTGTAAAAGCTCTCTGCTACCGTTTTCACTAGTAGCATATGGACCACAGTATCGAACTAAAGCAATTGTAGATGTGAACAAATACCTATCTCCATCTTGTAAATTGAAATGTAGAAAAGTGTTAAATTTTGTCCAAATTTTGAAAACAAACTTACTTTGATCATTGGGGACATTGAACTTACCAATTAGAGCTTGACGTAAAATATCACACAACGGAATCAACGTTGATGAAAGTTTTGCTCGGACTTCATTTTTTCCATGGAGGGCAAGAGCATGAGCTAGTCGTATAGCAGGGAAAATTGAATCTTCTCCGTACACTCCCACAAGCATAGAAGGAAATGGATTGAAGTCCCTAAAAAGTACATTGAGTGCTTGATTACATGTGGTTTCCTTTTTCAAAGCGTAATCATACTGTACAACGAGCTCGGTGAAATCAATCTATCAAATATACAAAGATGAGTTTAGTTCAAATGATTAGAAAATTGTTTCCTATCCATTTTTTGAAAATAACGACTTACCGGCGCTTTATCAGATTCCAAGAACTTATTATTTTTCGTGTTACATCCAATATAAGTCCCACAAACACTACCTGCAGCCATTAATGCAGCTTCAACTAGTTCATTGAGTGATGACTCTCCATTATGAGCGCGACGACACACAGACTGCAAAAAGGATAAAGTTAACATGATAAGGTCATTTCCGCTTCTCCTTTGACCAACTGCCGTAAAAACCGACGCTGAAGCTTGAACGGCATCGTATAGCCGAAGCGTTCCAATATTTGTCGTGTCACCATGTGCAATACCAAACATTGCAGCAATTACGTGACAGGCAGATATCTTAAGGTGCTCCTCACCCATTGTATTTTTATTTGGCCTACGAGCTAGGATTTGCGTAAGAAGCTGAACAGCTCCAGCATCAATAACTTCCAACAGGCAATCCAGTATTTCACTGCTAAAACCAGTATTACTCGTGGTTGAGGCAACGGACCCACCCCGCTGTACAGTAGGCGACTTACAAAGTAAACTTTGCCCTTTATACCACACCTTCGTCAAAAGCATTGATGCAGCTTCAACCCAGGATAGACAACGTGGAGCCCATTCTCCTACTAGACCGCTGGGTTGAAACATTCCATCATCTCCTGCTAAGGTCAAGAACACTATAGCACCTTTATTAGCGGAGAGATAATCTAAAGTTTCGCTTGATTCATCTAATTGTAAAACTTGACCTATAAATAATCCAGCAGCTTCTCGTAGCTGCGTTTCTGGGCTGTCTCTAGCAGAGTTTAAAGATTGTGTGGAATTTGAGCGAAGAATGTCAAATGCTGTTTGAAGAATTTGAAGGGATAATATCTTAGCTTTCACATCTCTGACTTTGGCCGATGATGACTCATGATGTGTGTTACATGCAATTGCAATGGCGGACAACGTTTCCATTGCTCTAACTTTCAATTCTATGAGAGTAGATTTTTGTTGATACATTGAAGAAGGAGAAACTAGTTGAACCAATGCTTGGAGACAATTCCCCTCAAGTACAAGAGCAATGGCAGCATCACAATAAGGCCTCAAAAAATCTGCTCTGGACATCCCTGAATCAAGATAGTTAGGAACCACTTTGTAACCTAGCAATGGTGCAACTAGGTGACTAGCAAATGTAACGCTCATTTGAGCCACATTTGTATCAGCACTGAGCAGAAGATGTGAAATAGCTTCACCACATCCTCCTGAATTAGCAATTGCTGTAATGAGGTCTGAGTCCACTTTAGTTTGGTTTAAATTTCTAGCAGCACGAATAACGGCTGAAAGAGCTGAAATAGCATGTGCTCTAGTGTCTGCGTCCTCACCGGCTATGAGAGAACAAAGAATCATGACTCCACCAGTGTTGACCAATTGTGTTGTAAATGAATCGTAGGATGTATCAGTATTTGCATATAATGTTGTTCTATGCATATCTTGTATAATTAGGTTGCGAATACATGCCGCTGCCCATCGTTGAAGAGATGGCGACGCGGAGCACGTCGCATGATCAAGCATATTTCGTAGGGAACGATGGAGATCCAGGGTTTGATCTTCTGGAGTAATACTTGATAAAAGATCCTCATCACTCAAATAAAATATTGCCCGGGCAGCTTGCTCTTGGTAAAACAAAGTATGCTTCGAGGAACCTGATTGTTCTAATAATTTTAACACTGACTCCATTATAACTGTTCCTCTTGCTTGCATATAAACAGCATTGGCAAAAGAATTATCACCTACAATTTTCCCCAATGCCAAAAGTGTCGAAAGAGCGCATATTGCACGATCAGATGTACCACTGTATTCTAAATGACGCGTAATGGCAGGTACTAACGTTTCTGCTGAGGCAGTAATTTTTTCATGAAAAGATGTTGCATCCATTAAGACCGAGTTTAGGTCAGAAGTCAAACTTGCAAGAGCAGCATTAACCTGCGTTTCTGTAATCCCTGACCCTTCTTCATAATTACCATCATCATTAGTTGAAAAAGCATTTAAGGATTCCTTTGGATCAAAAAGTTCAAGAGAGGGTAAATATCGACGCATAGTGAAGTAATTTCCACTTTGAATATCCGTTTCACACCAATCACAGACCCTAACTGGTTTTTCATATTCAGGGCCATCAAGAGGTAAAAGGGCTCGTTTTGTTGTACAGGCGTCACAAAAAACATCTCCACATAGCCTACAGTGATGTTTTCTTTTCAACGGCTTAGAAAATAATACACCACAACCAGGACAATTAGTCCGAGCTTCATCTTTTACTGAAACAAATGAGAATTCTAACTGGGGAGCGTTATAACCCGAATTGTTCAAATAATCGCTGCAATTGAAAGCAACATTATTTGGCTTCGAAGAATGATTTTGAGGGCTTTGTGATGGTTTGGAACTCCAAGCTGAATGTTCGTTTTGGGAATATAGATTCCTTACATCGACGGTTTTTCCCGCGCCGCTATCATAATAATTTGAATTTGCTGCGGGTGAACGTTCAGGTAAGAAATGATTTGGGTATGGATTAGGACTTTCATTGACAGGTTTTGGTCTTTCCCAACTGGTCACTTTATTCACATGGTCCACATAAAAAGGGCGACCAGTTTTATGATCATGCATTTCCTCCCAATTTGATGGAAGATCAGATGATGAATCTTTGCTAGTGTTTTGAGTTTGTATCGGAAGGCTATTTGTGGAAGTATTGCGCGGAGGAATTTGATCGTCTTCATCTATCCAACCAAACGGAGGCTCCCATTGCGTTTCGCGTGTTCGGCGATTTGCGTAAAATACCCTTCCTGTTCGTGGATCTGTTGATTTCACCCATTCTTGATCAACTGCACTAGGCATGTTCTTATTTTACACTTGCAGTAAATATGCAAAATTGCTCAATGATGCAAGGCCCGATTCTAAACCTTTCTTCAGTTTCTTTGGTAAAGCAGGTTTCGAACTCCAAAGAAGAATTTTATTGCAGTCGTTTATTTAAGCCTTTACGTTTCGCCTGAATGTCAATAGTCCGTCATGAGAATATCTAAGAATTCGCTACAATAATACAAATACGAATAACTCGAACTTAGCCTTTCCCGGAACGTACCCTTCATTAAGATGGTTAATGCTTACTAGGAAAGAAAAGCCTGAACTCAAAGCGAAATTTTTAGCTGAAAACTATACTGACATATTGAATGCACGACTGATGGAAAATCTTGTAAT
>Ga0209092_10001704_pt1 | contig 20988 bp, 14 predicted proteins | sample FraStrMetagenome_FD_187446 | JGI IMG/M metagenome (GOLD analysis project Ga0209092, IMG submission 187446) | Marine eukaryotic phytoplankton communities from Arctic Ocean - Fram Strait ARC3M Metagenome (SPAdes) (version 2) | ecosystem: Environmental > Aquatic > Marine > Oceanic | place: Fram... | reverse complement strand
TTCATTGTGCCTCTACAATTATCTGAACCGCATCGACAAACAAATCGATCATCTTGCTTAGTATCAAATTGATAATCGTAACTGAAAAATTCCCCAGCTTGAATGTCCCTTACACTCATTACTGCTATTCGCATATATCCCGCTACATTTACGGGGACCAGTCTACAATTCGGGTCACAAGAATGATTGATATATCGACTTAAATTCCCCTTTTCTCTGGCATGGATTACGTTAAGGGTCTTTACACTATGTAGTGTATGGGATACCGTAGATTTTGCACGGTATACACGTATGTTTTTGTTCAGGATTCGTCCTAGCTTTAGTGGTTCGGAGCTTGGATGAGGTTCAAGCGTCCGTGGGTTCGAATCCCTCAAATAATGACGGAATGGATTTCTCTCCCGTTAGAATCTATTGATGATAACTTCGGTTATGTACATGGGGTGAATCATTCGTAAGAATGGAGGGTTGAGGAATCTTGCGGGGCGTGCAGACTGGCTATACACCACAGCTTGATTCCCAATAGTAACACGTTAAAAACATAACATACCACACACACGTATGTTTTTGTTCTATGATTTTGTTGACCAAATATTTTCATCCAAACTTATCAATTTTTGAATCTACTAACTCAATCTCCGCTTAGGTTGGAAGATTTTATCTTTCTCAAGAATGCGTATGATGCATACGATATCAACAGAGCAGGGTTCCTGCTGTTTTCGTTTGTTCAGAAAGCTTGAATATTGACTGGTTCTCAGAAACTGTCGAACTCTACATAGAAAAGTGACGTCGTTGTAATAATTAAGCTATTTCCGGCTTTAATGGTATTACTTCTCAACTTTCTTTTTTTCTTACATATTTGTAGTCAACGTATATTCAGGATGGAGATTCCTTTGCGAACGAGATGTCTTTTTTGAAATAATCATGAGATAAACTTGTATCCGGATTAGTTTCGAGGAAAAATCCGGAACCAATTATTTTCATGATGTCATAGTACGTGTAAAGCATGAGTTTTTCAAAAAAAATCTTAAATTGTTCAAAATTCACAACATATGGAGTTTAATTTAAGCCAATCACACGCTACATATTCAAATCATTTAAATCTTTCACTGCAAAGCGCTTATTACAAGAAATAGTAATGATGAATGTGATCGGCTAAAAGGTGGATATTCAATTGAATTTGATTCACTTCTTATGACTACCGGTATGGTACTCAGTTTTTTCACGAACTTGCATCTTTCGCACAAAGTTCCGAGACTATTTTACAATTCATTAGAATTTAACATCATGCGTAATTTAGATTGTGAAGAAATCCAAAATGCTGCATGCTAGAGGATGAGAAGGAGATTAAATCGAAAGATATTTCTGAACTTATCCCTCTTGTCATAAAAGTGCGTCACTTTGATTGTTGAAACTGGTGAACAAATATTAGAAAACGAATCGATTTGGGTATTTCAAAAATTGGTATTCATGAAGAAGCTTAAAATATTCTCATTCATTAATAAACGTCATCCCAAAGTACTGATAATATTGAAACTATGGTGTCTGTCGCAGAACATTGCCATTAGAACAATTAAAATTAATATCATATACAACAACTGTAGGGATTAGGTTTAAATATTTCTGCTTAAAAATTTACTATCATATCTTTTATGAACATATGTCTAAAATTATTATTTTTAAAATTCAGATCCTTTACGTTCTCAGTGAAAATGTTGCATGATGTTTATGTTGTTGTTGTTTGTTTGCTTAATTTTAATTTTAAAAGGTATGCTAAGTCTACGTACTACGAGGGACTCTGTGCGACATGTACGTGAGTTTATATGACTACATACATACTTACTACATAGACAAAGAGAGGAGAGAAGATCAGAGGTCTTCAATAATTTCATTGAACTATGTATTTCTCTTATTAAATATGAAATCGATCTTAGATGAAAATGCAATTAATCGTACTGAATGTGACATCATACGTTGAATGCATTACAATGAATCTTACTTTTCTATGTAATCTTGTAATTTTTATCTAAATCTGTAGCTTATATCACTTTTGAAATCACACGTACCATGCTTACGTTTGAAAATATCAAAACACTTGCGAAAAGACGGCGGAAGTTCAAAGAAATTCCAGCAGATTGCCAACAAGAGAGAGGAACTTTTAGAAAAATTATTATTGATTTTGAAGCGATGCCGGAGTATTATCGAAAGTAATGTATAGCATGCAGAGATAAATTAAGCATCAGACTATTAGATACAATGTTGGGTACCACTTCTGTCGTAATGTTGTTCCACGACTGGTCAGTTGCTCAAAACAGACTTTATGAGGCATTATCGTCGAATTTTATGATCTTTAGTACTGGAAGAATTCTTTTTTTCTCATCTATATCAATCTATAAAGAAATCTAAAACGATGCTTTGAAGGAAAATATTCCACGCTATTTGAATAATCAAGTTCAAAGTGCCGTCGCAAGTTGAATTTTTTTTTGATTCTCAATTCGATGTCAGATTCAATTAATAATAATCATTGATTAGATGAATTTGTTGAATCACAACACAAAAGAAAGGAAAATGTATAGTTTTAGTGATCAATTGGCCACAGCCCAAATTCTATTCCAACTGAGAAAAGAATCATCTCAGACATCTGAAGTAATTAACAGATGTATCACAGAAACAAATCGGAGGCAATCCTCGATTCAGATGGATAGAAATGCGCATTCGTTTAGACTAGGAAGCAGACCTACGTTTATCATGGAAAAAGATGACACCGGAAATTCTACTTTGAATCGAGCTCAGCCCCCATTTCTGTTTGGTCCTGTATTAAGCTCAAAACTACAAGACAATAACATCAAGATGTATCCTAATATTGATATGAGGAAACGTCTATTTTCACTAGTTCAAACTGACGTGAATGACAATTTTAATAGACCAGTCAAACGCAGGGTTAGTGGAACTCCAAAGGATATCGTTAACTTAGGAGAAGAGAATTTGTCACCTTTGACGACATGTTCTACCGAGGACAAATCTTCTATTCCTCTACCATCAAATGTAAACAATAATTTCAGTTTTCGAGGCTTGGAACGGCCACCTATGCTACCTTCCGCAAATATGAGTATGGTAGGAGGTTCTTCATCCACATTTTTCACACCTTTACATCACGAAAAAGGCAACACTGCTCCGAGTACTCCAGTCAGTTTTGATCCAAGGATGCTTTGTCAACCTATCGTGAGTTCTTGTTAAGTATGTATGCTTTGAAACCTACTTATCACGAAATATTAACGTTGTTTATTATGTTTATATAGGTTGAAAAAAGCTCAGATGACTGTGATACGGAAGCCCAGAAGATACCACTTACACTAACATTAATTAATGACAAATCATTGGACAAAGCAACCACTCGAAAGAGACGACCTTATAAAAAGAAGACCAAGATATGTCGTATGCCAGATTGTTCTACTTCAGCTGCGAAAAATACTCCTTACTGTACGCAACATTCTGGAACTCGCATTTGTGAATACAAAGGCGGTTGTACCAAATGTGCTCAAGGTAGAACTCGCTTCTGCATTTCGCATGGTGGTGGCAGAAGATGCACTTTTCCAGGATGCAACAAAGGCGCCCGAGACCACCGATTTTGTGCAGCCCATGGTGGTGGAAGGCGCTGCGACGTTGCCAATTGTAATAAGTCTGCTGTTGGTGGAACTCTCAAGTGTTCTGCTCATGGTGGAGGTAGACGTTGCCAGATGGATAATTGTGACAAATGTGCGCAATCAGGAACGAAGTTTTGTGTCAAACATGGAGGAGGGAAAAGATGCGCGATAGAAGGGTGTTCAAAAGTTACAAGAGGCAAGAATAACTTGTGCATGTTTCACAGATAAGTTCAAGGGAACCTGGAAAGGTGACCGATCAAACCCATAGATTGTTTAAAATCCGGTTTCTGCAAGAATTGTCGAAATCGAAACCCTCAAAGTTTTCAAGAAATACAATGAACAAAGACTCAAAAACCTCACCTACGTTAAATTGTGAGACGTAATTTTTTTCTCCAAGAAATAGTCAAAATTTTGATGGCTTCCAGTCGTTCATGAAAATAAATCACTTTTTTCATGTGATTTTTTTCTTTTGAAATTCGCTAGCAGCCTAAGCTGCAGACAACCGTGTCAACTTCATATGCAAATATTATACAAAAACCTTACATACCGTACACAACATCCAAAGCTTTTATATTTAGAACATGACGGAGAAAAGCAAATTTTTCGTGTTTAAAATATAAATGTAAGCTACATAACACTGTAAGATTTTACTTTCATTAGAGAGCTATATTAGTATAAGTTTCAGTTAAAGTGTTACTTGCTGTCTGAATGAATATTATAATGATTAACTGCCAATAGATATTTTATAATTTTGATTCGGTTGGTTTGAGTCAATCATCAGCAGAGTGAAGAGTAAAGCACATTTTTCTTATTACATTTATTTGCAATGTCTCTTTTCAATGAACTTTTTGCATCATTGAAAATTATTGTCAATAAAAACTATGAATCAATGATGTGCAATTGGATTAGTGCTTGGCGTAATATGCAAAATTTGGAAATCTAAAAAGGAAAAAAAATGGAAATTGATTTGATTGAAACGGATGAAGTCCGTATAGCATCACAAAGTTAAGAAATCGGTTGACTATCATTATAAATCAACCCAAACATCACGGATTCGTTCATGTTCACAAAACTTCATTCCTTACTATTTCATTATGGTAATTATCATCGTTCGGCATGAGGTAATTAATAAATATAAATCATGATGCAATGAATTAGTACTTCTTCATCTGCAGATGCACGTACGTATGTATAGGCAAAAATGAATATGATAAAACTACGCGTTCGATTTTTTTTCAAAACGCCATCGGCATCGAACAATAGATCAATAAAAGCAATCGTCATAGTCTTGCTATTTTCATTTCGCACACCACCGGCGTCTGTTGATGGATTCAAGAGAGAGCTGATTCAATTCCGATTTCACACCTACCACGAAAATGCCACCCCAAAAGTCATCTTTGCGTAATAATAGCGCCCAAGCTTGGGGTATGAGCTTTGTCACATTTGCCCTTGCCGCGGGAATGATATACTTCGCATTACGTCTAAACCAAACTGGCGGTGCTGTTGTTCTCCCCCCTCCAACTAAAAAGACTGGAAGAGATGAAGATGAACTAGAAGAAGTGCCAAGTGGATCGAAACCAGCAAAAACTGTTCCTCTAATGGATGATGCAAAATCATATCCATCTCTTGCGAAAAATGAGAAAGCTACAGCTTCGGCGGAAGAAGAAGAATCTCCTCCCTCGAAACCTGTCCCTACTACAGAAGAAATAAACAAACTTTTAGAAGAAGCTGATAAGAAAGGAAAATCTTTCTTTAAAGCAAAGAACTATCTAGAAGCTGCATCCTGTTTTACGGAGGCCCTCGAAATTTTAGCCGCCAACGTGGAATACATAAGTGAGCAAAATCAGAAAAAGCAATCTATTACTCTTACAAATAATAGAAGTGCCATGTATGAAAAGGGTGGATTCCCTGAATTGGTTCTGGAAGATTGTGAACGGATTTTGGAGCTCGATTTGACACATCAAAAAGCAAGATTGAGAAAATTACGTGTTTTAGAAGGTCAAGATCGTTTTTTGGAAGCATTGGTGGAAGTATGTGCGCTTCAATTGAAGTAAGTGATTTTCTGAAAACATTTATATTATCCTTTCATGAGTTGCTTATTTGCTTATTTGCTCTTTTGTTTGACATAGATTCATGAATGAAAACAGGGAACAACTTCGAATGGGAATTCCAATTACACCACCAGTACCACAAACCAAAGTAGAAGAGCTTATGGGAAAAATTCTAATTACAGAAGTACCAAAATGCTTCGATGAAATTACTACCCAACGTGAAGCGAAAGGAGATGATGCTCCCTTACCTAGTGATTACACGATTCTTCAGCTTTTAAAATCCTTTTCGGGATTTAATTCGTGGATGTCTCTTGCTGCTCGTGATGGAGATGTGCAAACTTTGACAAAGGAAATAGAAACGGCAGGAGATGATGTTGAAAAAGCTCAATTTCTTTTAAAACGTGGTGTTAGATATGCGTATGAAAAACAATTTGAAAATGCTTGTAAAGATTTTAAACAGGCACATGAATCCGTTGAAAAAGAGGAAAATGGCGAAGAGAAAATTGGAGAGGAAAATTTAGCCAAATTACTAGCCTGGGTAGGTATGTGCAATCATTTGAAGTATAAGTTGGATGTTGCTTCTAAATGTTATGAGAGATGCTCTGAATTGGAACCAAAGAATGTAAGTATCCTACTTGAATATAATAATACTGTCATGGATTTTGTTTGATTGCATTAAAATAATAATTATTCTTTGTTTTAATGCGTGATGATAGGCGGAGCTGCTTGTGAAAAGAGCAGGTGTAAAAATGGACGGAGGGGATCAAGATGCTGCATTAACATTGTTTGAATCTGCGTTAAGTCTTGATTCGAAATGCATTGATGCACTGCTCCATCGAGCCAACTTATTCATGATTAAGAATGAAGTTGATCGGGCCAAATCTGATCTCAAACGTGTAATAAAGCTTCAACCAAATCACTTGCTCGCTCATCTGCGTCTAGCCACAGTCTTCATGGCAGAACAAGACTTGTACTATGCTAATTCATATTTAGAAAAAGCAGCTAAGATTGATCCAAGCAGTAGTGAAGTGCACTCGTACAAAGGAGAAATGCACTTTGCGAAGGGTGAAATTGCAGAAGCAAAAGAGGAGTTTGAAAAAGCTATGGAAAGCGATGGGATGAATGCGACTCCTTATGTCAATACAGCATTAGCTATTATGAATATGCCGGGTCCAGGTGGTCCTCCTGATTTGATGGAGGCTATGCGATTATTAGAAAAAGCTGTAGAAATTGATCCTCAGTTTCATACTGCTTATGTACATTTGGGACAACTGAAATTGACGATGGCATCCAATTTGACTGATGCAAAGAAAGTTGTTGAATTATATGATAAAGGGCTTAGTATGTGTTGCAGGACAATTGAAGAAGCGAAAGACATTGTAAGTATGAGGATTTTGACTGTAGCTCAGATTGATGCTGCTGTTGCTTTGAGAATGGAAACTTTGAACATGCAGTAGTATTAAGAATAATAACATGAGACTTTGTTCAGAGAAGAATTACTTTTTTTCATACTTATTCATTGCAATGAATCCTCTTTACCAATTTTTACTGAATGCGACGCAAAGATGATTTCATTTTATTTACCCAAACTTTGCTCTCATCAACAGCATTGGGTTGACACATGATGGAAAAGACAGGATTTATGTTCTCAAATGCATTCACATTATTTGACCTGCTGACGTGTATTGTGGCAATTTGAATATGTATTTCGTGAAACTCTTTAGATTGAGCAGCCAATGTTTTTAATCTTTCGTAAATAACTCGGGATTCATGTTTTTCTTTCTCTAAGGTGAACCAATTGGTCAGTGAGCTATTTAAAGCTAAATAACTTGTAATCGTGAATAATATACTCTAATTAAAATATTACTGAGATCGAAATGAGTCTAAACGTATAAGGTTTCATCCTATTTGGATGTTGCTACAGACATATTTTTTGTATCTCTTGATGAAATTTTATGACTTTTTGTTTCATTTATAATGACTTCTCGACAAAAAAAAATCAGACACTGCTGGTGGATTAAAAAGCGCAACTCATAGCTAATGGTAATAAAAATGATCTCCATTCTCGTCCATCAAAAATCGATCCCTCTCCTTTTATTACTGCTCATCCATATAGTGACAATATCGTCTCACAATCTTGAAGATGGTCGACATGAATACATTGGAAAATTTGTGACAAGACCTAAACGGTACAGATCTCACAAGTACCGAAAGGGTGATAAATCATCAAAAAATAAATGCAAGAAATCCAAGAAGAAGAAAAAAGACAAGAAAGGTAAAAAGGGAAAAAAGGGAAAGTCAGAAAAAGAAGATCTGTTACGAGATGAATGTTTTGAGATTATCGAGGATCGAGATTTTAAAATAATCATGAAAGTTTTATTTGATGATATAATAATATTATCCTCGGAGGAACTGCTGAACGTCGCAGAGACGATGGAACCAATCATGGTGGGACGGGCGAATGATCTTTCTGACTGCTATTATGGAGAAGATACACTCTTATTCGAAAGAGCTCAGTTTATAGAAGTAAATATCTTGGATGAAACAGTGACTGAGATTGTTTTTTCAGTTAGTGGAGATTATCTTGTGATGGACCCGGATATCTGCTTCCTTTGTGTTGCGGGTGATAGTGTATCACGAGAGAGGAGGAGACGGATGGAAGAAGAGTCGTCTGCCTCGTGTATGAGTTTTGTAGAACGTGGAGTGTTCGAAAGTGAGTTAGTTCGTACAGGATTACCAGCCTTCCGAAACTTAATTGATGTTGAAGTTAGGCAGGTGGCGGATTGTGAAAATGATTATGGAACTTGTACAACCTATGGTGGACCATTTCAAACATGTGTTGATCCAGAGGAAGCTGTAGGTTGTCCACAGAGTTGCTGTTGTAACTTTGTGGCTTTGGAACAAGATCATCATGCCACTTCTTCCACAGCTTGCTCCATGTACGCACAGTCTTGTGACACATGTATGGCTCCAGATGAATATGAATATTATCCATATGACTCATAGTTGAAATGCAAATATTAGATTCCAATACAACCTAATTCATAATCGGTATGGTCTTTCATGTCGAGTTCGTTATGAATAAAATGGAGAGACCTACATAAATCTAGTTTTAATATATACGTTTGATAAGAAAAACCCAACAAAACTACAAACTATTTTTCACAACTACAACAACAACAACAACAACAAATAGCTGAATGGATTGATTTGTTTTGTACAACATTCAACTTAGACATACTTGAGACGTTTGATGCAATAGGAACCATTCTAACATATATTATGGTCACGTATTTTGGCGTCTCCTTAAACTCACCGTTAAAAAAGCAATTGCATAAATGAGAATACAAAAGCCTGCAATGTATATGGCAAAAGTAGACACAAGGTCAAAATTACGACCTCCTTCAAACACTTCTCTATCAATTGTTCGTACAAAGAGATCATTTGTTTCCGTTGACAAACAGGACAATGTCTCACTCATTATCTCCAGAGCTTCCGAACCAAAATCAGTACAATAGGGACACACTGGATCAGACATGATCATACCTGGGTCTTCTATAGGATCACGTACTCCCATGGAATGACCTATCTCATGTGCTATTAAATTACGTATCATTGTGAAATCACAATTCTCATCAAAGGAGAGTGTACCATACCCCGCCCGCATTGGTTTACAAATTGTACTGATATAGGCAATCCCTGACTCTTCTCCATCCAGTGGCTTTCCTGTGTATAAATGTGCAATGGTTCTATCCGTATCATTTCTATTCATTTTCCAATAATCTCCAAACTTGTTTAACCGTCCAATGGGGTTTTGGTCCAATGTTATGTTTCGATAGAGATCCTCTGTAGCATTGCAGGATCCTTGCAAATCAGAGATATCGATCTTGACACATAAAAATGTATTTTGATATAAAGTGGAGGTTGCAGCTATGAGATCTCTGATTCGGCTTTCAGCTTTTTCGACATTATCAAATAAATTGCAAAAGGACGCATCATACACAATAGCAAGCTCTATCACATGAAACTCCCTACAAGGGGATACTATGTGTCCCATATTATTGCTTCGACCCAATATTTGTCGGAAGATAGAGAGGATCTTTTGGAGAGGTGTCACTTGAGTTATTATGGAGGTTAAGTGACGTGTTGGAAGTTTCTCCACAAACTCTCGAAAATCGGTATAGTTCGCATCGCTGGATATTAGTATTACCCCATCATCGACTAGTTTCACTTCTTCATCAACAGTGTGTATAGGGTTATGGATATGTCCATCATTTGGTAATCCTCTCATCATTGAATGATCCATGATTAGGTGTTCATTCAATACGAGACGTGTGCTATCAATTGAGAAGCTTTGAGGTTTTTCAAATAAAGCAAATTAGAATTTCGACACAACAATGAGATCGAATCCGCCAACATGTCTAATCTGGTCGATTGAGGCTAATTTGGTCGAATGTTTCAACGCCTTTCCGATTTTTAATTGTCATAATTTTTCTTAGTACACGTATGATAGATAAGATATTTTTTAAATAAAACTCATTCGAATCGCTTTCAGGTTAATAAAGATGATTTCATGTATGAACAATTGAATTAAATGTCTATTCTGTTTTTACACATTTTTATATTATTTTAAAGATGCAAATCTTGGTTCATCTAATCTGATTTCTCCACATACAATATTTAAAAAGAAACGGAAAAACCTACAAAACACACATGTATCTTGATATCAAATAGTGGAGGGCAGTAAATCTTAGTAGGACGTGAAAACTGGCTATACACCTCAGTGTGATTCCCTATAGTAACACGTTAAAATATAACATACCATTACCATTACATACACTTCGATATCCAAATGGATTCACTTACTTATCTATCTTACTTAGATTCGATCATTGTATTCCTTTTAACTAAAAGAATGCTCTGACGTCGAACAATTCGAATTGGACTCGGTCAATCGATGTTGATGAATCTAAAATCTAAGGCATGATAACGGTCGTAAGAGAAAAGGAAAGAAGATCTTCTGTTGATCACATCCTTTCGTTTTTGCTAGTACCGTAACTCTATTTATTTTCGGAGAAATCGTCGTACGTAGAATGATATTCAATCACTCTAGCGAACACAAACATCCCTTTTTTTCCATCGTGATTGTCAAATCTTCCAGCTGAAGCTTATAAAAGCTTGAAAAATAAATACATCATGCTCTCGTTTGTGAAAAACAGAGCCATTCGTTGCGTGATTCAAACATCAACTCGTTCTCGGTTTTACAAAGCACCAGTAGCTCAATCATGTTTACATCTAAGCACAAAAGCGGACGAAAACTCACCATCCTCCTTTTCAGCAGAAAGGATGGAGACTGATAAACGATATCAAACTACCACAGATATTCCTGAGTCACTGACAGGAGATCAAGGAGATGGAGAATATAGTATTCGTGGAAAGTTCCTTGATGGTAGAGCTGTGTATTTAGATATGAGTGCGACTACACCCATGGATCCTCGCGTTTTAGACGAAATGCTTCCCCATATGGTGAGTTGACTCATTTTGCTTTGGGAGGTTCTTTGTGCGTGATGTCATATGACGTCAGCAGATTTATCCTTATCACGTTTTCTTCGATTGTCCAATTTATCTCTTCCCAACAGATTGGATCCTTTGGAAACCCACACAGTCGTACTCACTCTTATGGATGGGACTCTGAACGGGTCGTAGAGAAAGCTCGTGCTCAAATAGCATCATTGATTGGTGCCTCACCAAAAGAAATTGTTTTCACATCCGGAGCAACGGAAAGTAATAACATTTCGATTAAAGGGGTGGCACATTTTTATAGCAGAGGTGGGAAGAAAAACAAGCGTCATATTATTACCACCCAAACAGAGCACAAATGTGTATTAGATTCTTGTAGATCTTTGGAGCAGGAGGGTTTTGAAGTAACGTACCTTCCTGTGGAAGAAAAAACTGGTCGAATCAATTTGAAGCAATTGGAGGATGCCATGAGAGATGACACCGTTTTGGTTTCTGTGATGGCTGTCAACAATGAGATTGGAACTCGTCAACCAATTGAAGAGATTGGAGCAATGTGTAGGGAACGAAAAATATTTTTCCATACTGATGGTGCACAGATGCTTGGAAAGATGCCTATTGATGTAAATGATATGAAAATTGATCTCATGTCCATGAGCGGACACAAAGTTTATGGACCAAAAGGTATCGGGGCTTTGTATGTTCGTAGAAGGCCAAGAGTGCGTCTAGAACCATTGTTTAGTGGAGGAGGACAAGAGCGCGGAATTAGGAGTGGAACTTTACCTCATTCGCTATGTGTTGGGTTTGGTGCTGCTTGTGAGTTGGCAGAAAAAGAAATGCCATATGATACAGAGTGGGTGACTTATTTATCAAACAAACTTAAAAAAGGAATTGAAGACCGCATCCCTGAAGTTATACAAAATGGTGATCCCACACACAACTATCCTGGATGCTTAAATGTCTCTTTTGCATATGTGGAAGGAGAGAGTTTGTTGATGGCATTGAAAAATGTAGCAGTTAGCAGTGGGTCAGCGTGTACCTCGGCTAGTCTTGAGCCAAGCTATGTTTTGAGAGCCTTGGGTGTAGATGATGAACTAGCTCATAGCTCTTTACGATTTGGTATTGGTAGATTTACCTCGGAAGAAGAGGTTGATTTGGTGTTGGATTTACTGGAAAAACATGTAGATAGATTGAGGGAAATGAGTCCTTTATGGGAAATGGTACAAGAGGGTATTGACCTAAAAGAGATTCAATGGTCTCAGGATGCACATTAGATCTAATCTCTAACTTATGGTTACATACTGTTTGCTTCTTATGTTAAAGATTTATTTTCTTATTTCTCTTGAATCTTATGTTTCTTTCATGCTTGTGCTGACATTAGCGATCAATCAATAATCAATGTTATTTATTGCGTGAAAAAAAAAATAGATTCATTGCGAAGATCAGCATAATCAGAACAGGCGTACGTAGCTCAATTTCCATATGTGTCGTGCAAGAACAACTTAGATTGATTCTTCTTTTGCTGATCATATGCCACTTCGGAATCTCGTAACACTTTCTCAAACTCATACTTACTATGGCATCAGAAGCAAGCATTAGTGCAAGTGACTGGCTAAAGGGAATCACCCTGTCCATAGCTGCGTCGATTATTGGAGGAGCCTCAAAACTTGCAATTCGAAAATCTTGGCTGATGGTGGAGAATTTACCTGAACTCGATGCGACGTCTCTCTTACCTCTATTGGGATTTCCAAATACATTTACTGATCGAATTTATTCGAAAAGCAATCATGACATCGATGATGCCAACTCCATAAATATTAATCAAAATATTTCGGACACATCAAAATCTCAGGAACATATCGAGCTCCCTGCATTTCAACAACAGCAACAGCCACCATCACAAACATTTCATGAACACGACTCTGAATCTAATTCAAGTTTACAATACAACGATATAGTCCAAAATACACTATCTGATAATAGCCTGCATTTGCAAAGACGTTCCGTTATTTTACGTCTATGTGGTATGTTCGGAATGACAGTATTGAATCCAGCATGTTGTGTTTGGGCAATGGTGTATGCATCCCCGTCAGTACTTGCCCCTTTTTCAGGACTTACCCTTGTTTGGATAGTTTTATTCAGTGAATACTTTGTCAATGAACGACCGCTTCCAAGACAGATATTGGCGGCAGCTCTAATTATATTGGGGGAAGTCATAACTGCAATATTTGGTGACCATACGAATGACAACAATACCACCCTCGATCAAATACGGCAAAGTTATGAAGACAAAAGCTTCATTGCATTTTTCTTCGCTCTTTTGCTTTGGCTCTTACTTCTTGGTGCGATCATTCATTATAGCTCATCGAGTACTTTAAAACGATTTGCCTGGGGAGTTTCAGGAGGTAGTGTCACAGGTTTGCAAAATTTTTTGAAAGATGGACTTACAGCATTATCCGTTGCCACACCAGGCGAACCTTATCCTTTCTTTATGTATTTGTTTCTTTTGGGAGGTTTATCATCGGCTCTGATAGGGTTACTTCTCCTGACAGCTTGTATGAAACGTTATGATGCCACATATTCTTCCTCTATGTTTGTTGGGAGCTTCGTTATTTCAGCCAGCATAATGGCAGCCATTCATTATGATACATTTCAGAATTTGGAAAGTACATGGAACTATATCTTTTATCCTTTTGGTTTGCTTGTCCTCTTATCTGGAGTTCTTGTGCTTGCATTTGCACCCAAACCTTCCGCTGGTGAAGATACTTCCACTTTTATTGTCAACCAGCATAATTATCAAATACCTCACAATGGATCTGACATTCTTATTGGTACGCATTATTCGCATTTTGAGGGTGCAGCATAAAATAGTCATGCCCATCATGTGTTAAGTATTTGTGTGATATGGAGCATCCTCATTTTGTAAAATAGCATTTTGATGATTTTGAATACTAATAAGGTCTTAGTTTTTATGCTACTACCTAAAAGATTGGTGAACTAGACGTCATGATGAAAGAGAATTAAATGACATATAACAAAGGACGAACACTTGCATCATGTTCAACAAAGTGAAGAAATGAGAGTTTGCAATTTCATCATAGTTTATTACACTTTGAATCGCAGCAATCGCAATTGAGTTTCGTAACTGGTTCAAATCCAAGATCGCACCAATCCTCTGGAACACTTCCCCTCAGAGACGTTTCACAAAGAAATACAATCGTCAAGTTTTTCCAATCCCCCAATTCTTCTGGTATTTTTCCACTTATGTCCTCTAATTCAATCCTGAAATCCTCTGTTTAAAAGTATTAGAAAGTTTCATTTTGGAATGCTAATTAGAAATAGCATTGTAACTGACCATGATATTCAATAAAATGATACTTACCCATATGATTTAGCCTCCCCATTTCTGAAGGAATGCTACCTGTTAGCAAGTTCCCGATAATGACAAACTTACCTGTAGCATAATACAAATTTGCCATATCAATTATCATCATGAGAGAAAAACCCTTTTAAGTTGAGCAAAACAAAATAGTATTTGCAGCGTTGAACTTACTTAGACTTCTCATATTTCCTATTTCAGTAGGAATGGTCCCAGTCAAAGAAGTAAATCCAAAATATAATGTTTCAATCTTATCCAGGTTTCCAATTTCTGTTGGTATAGTTCCATCTAAACTAGTGTCACCAATTTCCACCACACTCAAATTTGTCAACTCTCCAATAGTTGTGGGTATAGGTCCCGAAAATTTTAGGAAGGAAAGATCCAGATATTCTACAAAGATTCAACAAACACAATCAGTGAATCAAGATTTGTTTGTAACAATGGCTGTCATCCAAAAAAAGAAAAAAAAAGAACTTTTCTTACCTAAAGATTCCAGTTCATTAATGGTATCCGGAAGAGTCCCTTCTAGATCTAGATTGCCCCAAGGCTCTAGCCGTTTCAAGTTCTTAAATCCAAATATTTCAGGAGGGAGTGTTCCGTTGATATTGTTACTTCCAATAGCAAAAACTTCTAAGTCCGTCAAGTTTCCGAAACTATCTGGAATACCTCCACTCAAAGCATTATTATTGATATTGAATACGGCTGGATACAAAATTCAAAGAAATGAATGAGGATTAAACTATTATGTATACAAAATACAAATGACAATGCAATAGAAAGAGCATTCGATTGTTTTGTGCTTACTTACTTAAGGAAACTAATTCTCCAATCACAGAAGGAATTGTACCATTGATGACATTGTCTTGGAGATGAAGCTCAGCTGATGAACATAGATGAAAAAAAAATGTATATATATGAGAATCTGTTTTCATTCTTTGGATTCAAAACATACTTTCATTTGTAACACTTACTGAGATTCTTTAAAAATACAATTTCTGGAAGAATGACACCATCTAATTTCAAGTTATTAAGATCAATCGACGTGATGGTATTATTATCTTCACATTCGATATAGCTCCATGTACATTCACTAGCATTCATATTATCTCCGAGAAAATCTACACCGTTCAGTCCAGCAAGGAAAGTACCAAGCACATATTGTTGAATAATATTGGTTTTATTGGCGCTTTGATCCCAAAGCCACATCAAGGAAGCCATCTGAGGTGAATCTGTAATGTTAAAATCTTCTGGTGTGGAGATGTTATTGAAAGTAATCTTATCCATGAGTTCAAAATTAACTGGAATGGACGTATCAATGAAGATAGTGGGGGCAATTGTAGGTGGATTGGTGGGTTCCACTTCTTTCGCTTTGAAGAAGAAACTTGCTAGCGCTGCGACTACAATGATCATCAACAATCCAACTACCACTACGATTCGATTCACACTTCTCTTGGCATGACTTGCTACACTTAGAGCATCATCGTCTTCTTTGTCTTCCGCAACATCTTCAATAATTTCACCAAATGAAACACCCAATAGATTTTTTCGTTCTACATCTTCTTCAATACTAGCAACATCTTTCAAATTTGAAACAGGAACAACTACAGGAGCTGTACCATCCCCATCTGTACTAGTAGATGTAGCAGTAGTAGCAGCAGCAGCACTCCTATTGCTACGAAAAGACGGTCCTTGTCGTAGCGCAATTCTACTTTCAAGTTGCTCACGATACGTACTAGCACTTGATACAACACTTGCTGCACCAGTCATGACCGAAGCATCGTCCGGGTCTGGTTCCTTTCCAAACCTGGAGGTATCTTCTTGATTTTGTTTCATCTTGTTTTCAATACGAGCACGGTAGGCTTGTTTGGCATCTTCTTGTGGATCAGATACGACGGCGGCGGCGACGGTGAGTGTATCTTTGTCCTTCGGGGGAGCACTTTTGGGTTTTCCTTTTCCCATTTTCATAGCCATAATGATGGAATATCCTTCTTTGATACTGTAACTTTCAATCGTTTTGTCATCTTCCCTGTGGATGATAAAGAGTATAAGAATGAATCATGTGAGTTTGGGAAAGACGTTGACGAAACGAAAATTAGAAACATATTCCAGGAATTTCTTACAGTTGCTTTCCTCCAAAGAGTAACTTAATCCTATCAACTTCGATCCCTTCCTTCTCTTCAATGAGTTCCTTCAGTTCTAGGATCGTTTTCTCCGGCTCCACCACATAGGGTTGTTTTTTCCCAGAAAGGGTATTCACGGAAATCTAGAGTGTCAATAAAAAAGAGCAAAAACAACAAAACCAATGAGATGATTGCAAATTATGAAATAGGAGGGAAAGATTCTTGGATGGTTGGATATTTGGAGTGCTTACATTCATCTTTTGAGACTATTGGTGTGTTTAGCTTTTATTGGAGGACTTAAATATATGGGATTTCTTGAAACTATTTATTTCTTATGCAGACAGGCAATTTTTGCAAGTTTGCTAAAAGGCATATTTTAATAGGTACACAAATTCACTAAAGACACTCTTATTTAAGGAAGAGATCTTCATGTACACATGTATCATTTATTACTTGACTATGTGACATGAATGTACCTGATACGCATGATGATATGAATTGAAAGAGTATCTTACAAATTTATGGTGCTACCATACGATCCTAATCAAAACAAAGCTGAATAATGATAATTCCACGTGGAGACTACAATTGATTGTTTTCAAAAATGTCCAACAACCCATTGTTATTTTTGTGTGGAGTAGGTTGAGGTTCATTGAATAAGGGCACTCTGCTCTTTGATAAAGTCTTGGTCAAGAAACATCAAACATAAAAAATTGGTTTGCCAGTTCTGAATAGAAATTCTATTCAAGTCAAGCAGCTATTTTGCAAAATTCATTTTCGATCACAGCAAAATGTCTCCACCTTCTCAGAATGATTCTAAAACTCCTTCCGTAACACCAAAACGTAAGCAAAAAATAAGATGGATTGATAAACCCTTCCTTCTTCGTATAAGTTTTGATATTCATTTTCTCATTTATGATTCTTCCATTGCTTGACATTGTTTGGAACCACAGAAGATTCTGCTTTAAAAAGTTTTATATCAGGAGGTTTCGGTGGTAAGTCGACATTCATTACTCCAAGTTACTCCATATTTTGTAATACCAAATCCTAAACCCCATTTGATAAATTATTAAATATTATATATATTTAGGCGTCTGTTGTGTATTGGTGGGTCATCCATTTGATCTAGTCAAAGTTCGAATGCAAGCATCAACATCTGCTTCCACGGGGGTCTTTTCTACAATACAAAAAACGTTTGTTTCTGAGGGTGTGCGTGGTATATATAGAGGTGTATCAGCTCCTCTGGTGGCGACTACTCCAATGTTTGCTTTGAGTTTTTGGAGTTACAATATGGGAAAGCGTGTAGTTCAGTATGTCAGTCAATCTTCACAAGGCCATGGTTCCAATGTAGCAACTCTCTCCATCCCCCAAACATGTATTGCTGGCGGTCTTTCATCTTTTCCTACAGTCACAATCATGGTGAGTAAATTTCTGATTTGAACTATTTTTTTATTATATTGAAAACACTAGTGTGCGAAAGAAAGATTCACGGTATTATTATTATTGACATTACAAAATGATGACGGATCATAGGCCCCAAGTGAACGTCTCAAATGCCTTCTCCAAACACAGGTCGACTCATCTGGCAAACCCAAATATACTGGACTTCTTCATTGTGCAAAAGAATTATATTCAACAGGAGGAATAAAATCAATATACAAAGGCACTTTTGCTACACTTGCCCGGGATATTCCAGGTAGTGTAGCCTGGTTTGGTGTTTATGAATACATTAAACGGACTTTAATATCGTATCAAGAGAAGGATGCAGACTTTTCCTCTACATCATTATCACCCGTAGCAATCATGACGGCTGGAGGTTTTGCTGGGATGGCATGTTGGGCCGTTTCTATTCCTGTCGATGTTGTGAAAAGTAGATACCAAGTTGCACCAGATGGGCAATATAAAAGTGCCTTTGAGGTGCTTCAAGTATTACTAAAAAATGAGGGATATAGTGCACTGTTTCGGGGAATGAGACCAGCTCTCATTAGAGCATTTCCTGCTAATGCAGCTTGTTTTATGGGAATGGAGAGTTGTAGAAGTACTTTATCCTTCATGGATTAACAAAGGCACGCAATAATCCGGTATAATAATAATAATTATCTGCGATATAATTTTTCTGAATTGTAGAAACGTTTTAAAATCAATATTTGCATTAGCCACCATCCCATCGTTATTGACTAGAAATAAGGAATTGTTTCTTTTTTTTATGGTGCAACAAGCTCCTGAAAACTACAGAGAAACAAATTTGTAAGCAAACGAATCTTTTTTTTAGGCAACGCATCACAGATCTTACGTTGATGTAAAACTTCGAGACCTGATGTCATCTATATTGAAAGAGCATACGCTAATAGTATATATACGTAGAATCTGTAAGAACGTAAAAATATATGATGGTATCGCAAATGTACGGAATCAAGAGTTTTAGATGCAAGTACGAAAGTGAGAACCATACTATGACGTAGATACATTCTCTCATATTTTACCGCATAGGAAGATACTGACGTATAAAATGTCTGGATCTTCGTAAAGAATACTCGTCATTCGAACGTTGGCACTTTTTTTCGTAACGACTGAAAAAGTTGATGGCAAACATCAGCAGTATTTATATTTAGGTCAGAGCCCTGAACGTTGTGATTGTTCTTATTCTTACAATTTACAAAGCTCCATTGAAGGAGCCTGTATTTTTTCAATACCTCTTTCCCGGTCGGATGAGCATTGTGGAAATAAGTTGTCTCCGTCAACGATTTTTGATTCTTCCTTAAAAACTCTTTTTCATTTGTCACCCAGCAAACAATGTCAAGGTTTTTCAATTTGCTTTCTTTGGTGTTGTTTGCTTCTACAGCAAACTCATTTCTACATACGAATGTGGCAATCACCAAATCGATTTCTGCAAATATGGATAAGCACCATTTCTTTTTTCCAAGGGATGTTCATTTAGCAGCAGTTGCAGAAAGGAAAAACTTTTACGATTCTGAAAGAGAAAATGAAGAAAAAACGACTAATCGAAATTCACTATTTTCTTGGGGAAAGGATAAGATCCCCATTTTATCCAAGCGAGAGGAAAAAAAGGCCCTTGATTCATCAAATTCTTTTGCATCCAGTGGCTCTATTCAAACTTCTCCTACTTTCCCCAAGAAAAAGAAGAACATTTACCACGTTGAGACACTTACGGAATACAAGGACATTGTAGCTAATGAGAAAAACTCTATTGTCGTCGTCCGGTTCTATGCGGAATGGTGCAAGGCATGCAAGGCGATCAAACCATACTTTTTTCGAATGTCTAAAAAATATAACGCTCCCGAATATCTTCAAGATGCATCCAATCCCAGAATTAAATTTGTGGAAGTTCCTTTGACACATGACAATTCAATGTTACACCAAGGTCTTGGAATACCAAGTTTACCTTTTGGACATATTTATCATCCTGAATCTGGTCTTGTAGAAGAAAGAAAAATTGCCAAAAAGAATTTCAAGATCTTTGAAGATGTATTGGAATCTTACGTCAGTGGGTCTTGTGAATGCAATTTTGTTGAGAATCAAGAAGGGGAAATAGAAGTTGTGTCGTTGAAACCATAGAGTTGGCAAGAGATATTGATTCAAATAACGAATTATTGGAGATTAATTAGGCATAGACAATACGTCATATTATGAACAAGTCTAAATTAACTTCTTACTTTCTACAAATCATCCGTTTTCGTTAATTTCTCTTATTCATATAGTTTGATATTCAAGTCATCCAGATTCTGTAAACATTACAGCAACTAAGAGAAAGAAGTTCTAAATAATCAGCATGGTGTTTTGCTTTGATTCCTCATCTGATGAATCGTTGTCATGTTTGGATTCAGAATTGGATGCTTGTAAAGGAACACAGATCCAGCACAGCATCTTTTTAGTCATGGGACTCATTTTAAGTTCTCCATATCGTTCGCTTTATACTGCTGTACGGTATATTTCGAGCATGAAAAACAGCTCTAAAGAATCAGAATGGTTTTTTTTCATAGATATTTCATCTAATGAATCACTGTCATATGTGGGTTTTCATTGTCGTCTTCGTCATCACTATATTGATTCTGCGCTTCACGCTCTCTTTGAAGACGTTTCTTGTATCGATTTATTCTAGTAACCATTTCAAAATCTTCCTCGAGTTGTTCGTGGGTAACATTTCTATTAGTACATCCAGCAACTGGACAAGCTCTTTTTTTTGTCCTAACCATTTGCTCAAACCCAGCTTTAGATATAACGTGACCGCATACCTTATTCTTCAATGGATCTTCGTATAG
>Ga0209092_10001703_pt1 | contig 20996 bp, 4 predicted proteins | sample FraStrMetagenome_FD_187446 | JGI IMG/M metagenome (GOLD analysis project Ga0209092, IMG submission 187446) | Marine eukaryotic phytoplankton communities from Arctic Ocean - Fram Strait ARC3M Metagenome (SPAdes) (version 2) | ecosystem: Environmental > Aquatic > Marine > Oceanic | place: Fram... | reverse complement strand
TACATGTCGTATGTAGGGTAGGTTGATTAGTATTAATAGCCTATCTCACTTTATAATAGTAATCTAGTTATTTACACTATATCAGGTTATAGAGCCACATTAACGCTCGAGAAAGTCCGTGACTTACATCGACAACCGCCTGGAAGAACTAGACCGTGTCTATTGACTTCCCCCAAACAGTGTCCGTGACCTGTTTGTTAAGGTTAAGATATGTTATATTTTTACGTGTTATACTGAGCTGCATTCTGAGATGGACCCTAGATCTTCACGTCCTCCGGGTACCGACCTTGATTTTCCGAAGAAAACAGGAGCTTTTGGAGCGAGACCGAAGTCAATCCATAATCTCCAGTGGTAGCCCCCCCCCGTCTTACTTACCATACAAAATCCTCCACGTGTACCACTCTCGGTTGCAGTTGCAGGCAAGTAACAGGCAAAATGTTTATTGTATCAAATTTCCCAAAATTTCATTACAAACAGAGTTCTTCGCTGTATTTCAAGTAGAAGCTGGTCAAACAAACAAGGCATCAATTACTCCAAAATCTCACAGATGTTCTCTCTCGTATTTGCCGCCCTCGCAGCGGGTACCAAAGTCCTCCTACGGCCTCGTTCTCTTAGTCTTATCGGTGGTGTGATCATATCTGATGTGAAAAGATTGATCAGATGGGCGGTTTCTTCTCTTATCTTAGATGGGGTGTAGTTTACATGAGGGTATTGTGTCATGGTAGCCTTCTCTATACATGTCTCCATTTGCATGTTACTGGATATTCCCTCCAGAATCAATTTCATTGCCAGTATTGTTCTCGGACCACATTCCACCTCCTCCTGGCATCTACACCTGCAGGACTTCCAAGTCAATCTCGCTCGTCCTGGAGCAAACGCTGTTGTAATTTTGGTATGGATAGGTCCAGTAGTGTTTCCAGTTCCTAGTGAATCAACACACCACGCTTCAATGTTCCTTTGACTGATTTTCTTTACAACACATAAAGACCAGTGCCCCATAGTTGTATCGCCAGAAAATAAGGGGATAAAATATGTACCGTTGAGTTTGTTGTGCATTATGGTTCTGCTTCCAAACATTTTCGCGAATTTTGTCCAACCATCAGTGAGACGCCATGATGAAATCTGATTTGCAGCTTCAGCCGACGCGAAATAAACATCTTGCACCTTGTATGATCTTAAGACTTCAATTGCTCGTGTCATTGCTTCGCCGGACAAATATCTGTTTGGGCGTATTACCATTGCCGCTATGGTACCCAATGCTTTCTTAGGTTCATTACAAAGAATGGATACAATTTGTACGGTGTGATGCTTCTGTACCGATTTGAGGTTGGGCTTATCGTCTCGTTGTACTGATGCGTTGTTGATTTTGACTTTGCTCTGAAATTTCTCTTTTTTCAAATACTGCTCATGGTCCTGTTGTTGAGTAGAAGTAGATGGAGTTGTATATGAGTTTATCGTGCATGATTGCGTGCCCCGTGTGACTAGATCAATGATTTCTGGAGGTGAGCTAATGGAACAATTTTGATGGCTTGTATCTTCCTTTCTGTCACCGCAAGGAATGCTGTTATTATTGTTGATGAGAAGTCTGATTTTTGCTTCCGCCTCACGGTCGAGGTTGAAATCAGATTCCTTGCGGGATAGGAGGACGTGGAGGAAGGATAATGCCTGGCGTGGTAAGTTGGCGTTGATAATGTAGAAATCGTGTGATCCTTTTGAAATTGCAATGCAGAATACATTGCAAATAAGCTTGATTCTGTCGCTAACTCTTTTGACTTTTTTAACTTCCCCTGTGTTCACTCTTAAACGTGCTAATGATGTGGGGGAGAGAGATGCATTAAATTTGTCAATGAAAGCGAAATACTTGTATTGCATTTTGAATCGATATTCCATGATGAATCTGACTAAATCTTCAAAGTTTTTGTTCGATGTGGCTTCCATATCTTCTAAAGCTGCAACGCAAGCCTTTATTGCGGTCATATATCTGCTACATCGTTGGCACTGTTTAATGGAGATTCGTATGTAATTTTGCGCGAAGTTGCTGTTAGGATACCAACTTTCATACTTCTTATTACAGGTAAGACCTGTGCAACTCTTCTTTACCGATATATTCTGCTGTTTATTCGTATCTGTATCAACTGTTTTGCTTCTTTTGATATTACATATAATTGGTATTCCTCCGGAAGTTCTATATTTCCTTTTCTTGCCCGAGTTGGATTTTGAGTTTGTACTTTCTTTCGTAACATATGCTAAATTAGATTCTCGTTTCAGTTTTGTGATAGTATTGGTATCAATGTTATACTTCTTTCTCCATGTTTTTTCTAATCTCCTGCCTGTGGAGCATATAATTCTGTGGGTCCCTATAGCTTTGCCCATAATCAAATTTTTGATTTCCTGCCAAGATTGGTATAAGGAGCTGTAAAGGTGCGTTGCTGTTTCCTGATGCGTAATGACGCATTTGATATTCTCACATTGTTCCTTTAATATGTTGTCAATAACTTGGGGCATGAGACCGAGCCAGGTGCAGTCCACCAAACCAATTTGATCATCTCGTATCGGTATTGCCGAAGATTGTGGTAATAGTCCGAAAATTTCACAACAAAAATTGAATTTAGTACTCCTCAATGCAGCCTGAATATCAGGTAAATTTTCCCGTGATAAGATTGATTGGATGGACAGGTATCTATTATTGTGAATTGGAGCGATGGGTATTAATCTATCGACATTACGATGCTGTAGATCTAAAAATGTTGCCTCCACTTTCTTTATGCATATATAAACTGACTCCCGAGTCGTGGCCCTAGATATTTCCAAGAAAAATAACCTAAATTTTGATTCAATCAAATTTGTGATCCGTGTCCTGAAATAACTTAAATCTTCGTGTTCACAAAAGAGTATTGCATGATTCCGATTGCCTATCTGGTTTCCTCCTGAATTCTGCTTGCACCATATGCAATTCTTCAATATGTCTACTGTTTTTTTAATATTTGCGTTTTTAAATTCCCTTTCCATGTGACAGATGTCGTCACTTTCAGACAAGATTTTTGCTTTACAGCAGCTTCTGTAGATTTCTGATTTATATGTACGTCGCGAATGAGTGCTGCTCAAACCCAATAACGATCTGAGCCAGCCCTTATGCAATTGAAGTATCCCCCAAGTTGTTGAAGTTTTGTCTAAAACTCTCCAAAGAAGTCCCTGAGTTTTCTTTAATTTAAGTTTGCGTATTTTGAGAAGGCTGAATTGGTCATGGCAGAAATCGCTGATGTTTCTGTCGACATGCTTTCCACCACATGAGAGGAAAAAACGCAGGTTTAGGGGTGGTCTATCAAAAGTATATGGAGTGGAATGAAAATTTCTCCCATATTCAGCGCAAACATCAGCATGATGGTTTGCGCTTAACATCGCCAAATTAGGTATAAGCTTCCTGTAGCGAGGGGGATTCTTTATTTTGGTACCTGTATGATCGAGTTGATGTGAATTGACTTTCAGTATGGGGAAAGAGGTATTCTCATCAAAATAGCTCTTGTCCCAACCATGTACCTCTTCCTGATCTCGTGAGGATAGAGATATTGTCCATGTTTGAGCTATAGAAAGGAAAGATGAGTTTCTTTTATCTAAATTTTCGATAATTATTTTCATCGCATCAGATTCCTGGGAATTCCCGATGGAAGCTTTAGATTGAGGTAAGCTGTCCTTCATTACTCCGCTGACAAATTTCCCTGTCCCTCCAGCAATATTTCTGATGTAATTTCTATCAGTGTGGTCTGACGATAGATTTCTCAACTTCAGGAATTGTTCCCGTATAGCCTTGCTATCCGAAATGGTTATACGGGGTAACTGAAGGAATGCTACCTGTGCGAGAAGTAAAGCACAAAATTCCCCATGTGCGATGTCTGACTTGCTTGTGCCGAAATTACTAGGTAGCATTGAAATACGGCTTAGAAGAGGGATAACAGGACGATTGATCCACTCCTCCGATTTTAAACTTTCATTTTCCCTAATGTCCAGAACGCAAAGGACAAAGCTCGATGAAGTAGAGCTCGAATCATTAGAAGCTACATGGGACCCATCAGTAGCAATAAGAATTGGGCTTTTCGAATTCATGAGGTATCTTAAAAATTTTCCTTCCCAAGTATATGGATTATATAAAAGAGATTCATTTTCTGCAACATATCGTACATTGGAGGTCCAAGAAATTTCTGATTTAGTCGTACAATATGACCTGAAAGAATTTCCATCCTGATGTTTAAATGGTTCCTCTGTCTCATAACTTTTCTTAAAGTCCGTCTCTTCCCATTCGTCAATAGTGCTTGGGATACATTCTATTTGTTGAAAGTTTATGTTTCGCCATTCCCAGAATGAGAAAAATTTTGCGAGATCCTCGTTCATTAATTGGCGATTGTCATTGTGAATCTTGAGAAGTGTCTTAACTGCTACTCGGTATGGTTTTGCTAACTCCAGGATGTTACTTGATGATTTCCAGCCATTCTTCTCTAGTAATCGTAGAATTTTGTGGATCGGCCCACCATACATGAGTTTTAGGTTCCGGTCCTTGCCTAATCCAATTCCCAAATTGCATTTATCCCTGTAGTCCGGGTGGTTGAAAGATAAGAAGCATTTGTTGTTCGAATTCATTGTTGATAAAACACTATTTATATCTGGTTCATCCGCACAACGAACATAGATTCCATATCTAGCCAACTTGCAAATGGTATCTCGTGCATGGTTTTTATTATCAAACAGTGAGTACAATGGATATTGGTTGAGAGCGGAGATTCTCGTGCGAAATGATCTGGAGTCCAAGCTAACATTATTGCTTATGATTTCAAATTCCCTGGCAACAGAAATTATATCTAATTCCATAGTTGAAATCAGTCCTAATCCTCCATGCTTTACCGGAAGGAACATTCGAATTTTGGTATCTGATTTTGAGAGGCCATTTGATTTCATACAAACTGCCGCTGCATGTTGATCAAACTGGAGAAGTTCTGAACTGGGAAAATTGACCTGGATGGGTGCAAACGTTGGAATGGTCCCAACTAACATATTAAAGCATTTCCTTTGGGCCGAAATATGCATTTTATATATGTTTAATTTGGTGATTTTCTCTCTCATTTTGTCAATCGTTTTCCTCCACGATGTCGAGGTATCTGCTCCAAGGGTACACGATAATCCCAGATGCTTGTGCGCGTTATGCCCAATAATTTTCTGCCATTTGATTTGCTCTTCCTCCGACAAATTCACGAAATTAGAGAGTTTCAGAAATGATTTATATTCTTCTGGCCGAAAATGTATTTTAAATGGTATTTCCTCTTCAATGGGAGAATCATCTACGAAGCTCCAAGCGGTACTCCAGGTCTTTTGCATTTCCAGGGCTAAAGAAGCTGTGATATTAAAAAATTGTACTTCGCATTTGGAAGATTTCCTACCAATTTTCGTGACCATGCTGATATCGCCAGAAAGCTGGGTAAAGTATTTGACTAACTTTAATAAATCCGCTTCGTTTCGTAAGGATATGTACTTGCTGTTGTCATCGCTGTAGCCGATTTTGCAAAGGTATACTTGACCATCTCTTATGTCAATCGAATTAAATTTGTACCCTTCGTTATTGAGTGAATTATTTTTTTCTAAAATTAATTTAATATCTTTCGAGATGAAGCTCCAAATGTCGTGTTTGAACTTGATTACAAGATTACTAACAGTAGGACTGTCAGGATTGCCTTGCTCAAGTCCGCATACGAAGCGCGCGTATGTAATGCCTTTTGCAGTAATAATTTCTACTGTCTTGGACTCCATCGCACTCGCTTTGATCTCGATATAACCCGTAGCCGGAAAACCGTTAATTCTCATCGCTGCCAGTAGAATTTCTACTGGTATGCGATCAAAGAATTTCTCTTCGTCTTCATCGATTTGCACGGAGGGGACCGAATTCTCCAAGCAATCCTCCCTAAAGCAAAGTTCCGTGGTTACCAAGTTGGAGCAACCTTTACCTTTTTGGTATGCGGTGATACCTTCGTGCAGAATACCCGCCCTTTCAATTGCAGCCGAAGAATATGATGTCACCACGCTCATTATGTAGCAGTAGAGATCGTGGCACAACGAAATCGGGCGATATTCGTTTTGGCGCCCCGGTTTAGGGATGGGGAACCGTGCCATTCTTTTCAAAATCGAAGGCACGTAGCGCATGACAAGAATTAATTTAACAATTTGCAATAAAAGCTTCCTCCATCTCATAGAAAATCTCCCCAAAACGGCTAGTTGGAAGCCCTCGAAGCGCGCTTTCGATGGAACGGATGCAATAGACTTCCACAATCCCTTTTCGAGTGTGTCTTCATTCGAAATTTTACCTGTCTCGTCCAATAGATAAAACGGATAAAAGAATTCCGGATTATCATGCTCCGGTTCGCGAAAAAGATTAGCAGTGTGAGGGCCATGTGCTTGTACAAAAGCTTTTTTGATTCTCCTTGGTAAAGACTGTCCATTTGGAATCAAGGAAGCAATATCTTTCATTGTAACAATCCGATTTGGTTTTAACTTTACCCCTCTGTATCCCAATCTTCCAGCTGAAACAATTTCCGCAAAAGCACAAGTTTCATCGGCAGCGGAATTGGCCATCCAATTCCCATGAAAAGCGCTAGTAGCCTGCAGTTCCTCCATTTCGTCAACACAAGTCCTGAACTCCATCAAAGAAGGATCCCAGATAGAAGTGTGGGCCGCTGGTGCTTGTTTGCTTTTAAATGATACTTTATTGGTGAAGCTGCTTATGTTGTTGGTATCGAGGTAATAATCCAAAGTGGATTTTCGATAACATGATTGCAATTTTGTTATTTGAACACATAATTTGTGAAGATCTGTTTGAGCTTTCTCCAATGCGGGATTTATCAATTTGGATTGATGCGGAATACTAAGATTAAATTCTTTTACATCCATCTCTAGTAGAATCTCCTTCCAATCCAGGATTCGATGAGATAGAAAAGCTGAAGGTTCAACCGGTGATGAGGCATTGAAACCTTGACGACAATTAGAATTCGATAGCCAAAAGTTCAGTAGCCGCGTAACATTACTTGGAACATGAGGAAGCGTGTTCCCAGCAGCTGTATTGGCTTCATTAATATGCCTCGAACTTTCCTGGGTCCTGCTACGAGAATGAGATTTTCTTTCTTCATGTTGAATTGCCTCAACATGAAGTAGTCTTTCAGAATCTTCATCCTTATACGCAATTGATACCTCATTTGCATTTTTAATGAGCTTCTCATCGCAAAGGATACGATGCCATTGCTTCCAAAATGGCTCCTGAGATATGTTGAGACAGTCTTCGTTTGTTCCATATGTATTTCGGATATGAAATTCTTTCAGCCAATATATATTTTTAGACACCTCCTTTAATTTTGCTTCTACATTCGTTTTGAGATAGCGCAGTTTCGTAGGCACGGGTAAGTTATTAAAAAGTTTAAAACCTTTTCGATGACGCAGTCTTCCTCTGGTAACACCTGCCGCATCATTAACATTATTTTCATCAATTAATTTCAAGTCCCACATGATTGTTTTGACTGCAGAGTTGAACTTCTCCAATATATACGATAGTTCCAACGCATGACAGTCCGACACTTCCACCAAATTGTTAGACGGATTATCTATCTTTTGCGAAACTCCATCTTCCCAGAGACTTTTAAAGAGTGCACCAGTTCTTGTCTCTAAATCCAGGATGTGCGATTTTGTTCTGGGTGCCGAATCCCCTGTACGCTTCTGGATTTCTGCAAATAATCGTGATTGTTCCTTAAATTTTTTACAATCCTTAAATTGTGTATTGTCCAGGCTTATATTTTCTCCCAAGCGTCCGCTTTGTTTCACTTTAATTGAAAATAATTTTTTGTAATCATATTTGTCTTTACTGAAACCACTACAATTATTATTTTGCCCCGTCCTGTTGATAGAACATGTGATCATAGAGTGATCCGAAGGGAAATAGTTGGCTCCAACGTCTCGTTTTATCTTAGCATCCACGCAAATGTTACGAAATTTGTCATCAGAAGGAAAGAGAATGTGATCGATGCCTCTTGCTCCTTCGTGTCCAAATCGCGTAACATAAGAGGTATTTGGATTTTTCTCCCTAACAATTGATGTATGTGAATGAAGAAGGTTTGCGAGCACGCCGTCAGATGATAAATCACTGCGGAATTTGCCAAGATTATCTCTGTCCAAACAACTAACCGTCTCTTGTAAATCCCCAAGGATAATAGTGACCATGTCTGGATGTTTGAATTTCCATTTTGAGATGATTTTTTGAACCAAATTATTAGTTATTTTCATTGATGGATGGACATCCGAGTCCTCCACACTGCTCGGATTGCTATCCTTCGTTGGAGCATAAATTGAAATAATACCCAGTTTTAGTTTATCGCCCAAATCGAAGGAAATCGAGGCTATCCTTCCATATTGAAGGCTCTGAAAAGCCGTGAGTACTTTACCGCCCCATTTCCAGGCATCGAAGAGTATCATCTGATATGGGGTTTCATAGCACGAAATTCTCGCAGTTTGAAGCTCCAATTTTTGAAAAGCTTTCCAGGACTCCGCAGCCTTGTGTGAACTGGCATATGGTTCCTGGATAGAAAGAAATGTAATTTTTTCATTTATAAGCAATTCGGCGGCAGTAATGTGGTCATACTTATTGCGCACATTAAATGATGCAATGACATCCACATTATCCTTCTCCAATACTTCCCGAGTTTGAGGAGGGGGGAGCTTGACATTTTCTCCTAATAGAGATGCAATTTCCTCCTCATCCAGAAACGATATAACCGGTGGGGGCGTTTGATCTGGGATTGTCCTGGATTGATCATCCGCATTAGTATTTAAATTCCCAATTGGATAGTCTGGGTGAAGACAATGGTCGGCCAAAGAATCTTCACATAAGCCCGAACCAATCGAACGAGAGTCGCTTTCACTTGTCCGAAATGATATGCTATCTGCAGAAGATTCTGAACTGCTTATGTCCATATCGGAGCTGGTGAAGATAGATGACGCCTCCTGCAGGTTATTTCTATGTATATGAAAAGAAGAAACGGAAGAGGGATCCGATGGGGTCTGACGCATACTCTCATCCGAAACTATAGACATGCCCGAAAGGACAAAATCTCGGTCCATAGTATAATGTAGCAATTTGAATTAACGAAGTGTGAAGGTGCCGTTTTAGGTGAGCTTGTCCTTTCCAAACAAATCAAAAGAGAAAGAAATGATAATTTACGAGAATTTCTTTTTCTTGAAGACAGGGTTCCAGATTGAATTATCCGAGCTTTCTGAAAGACAGCTACTATCAGAGTCCAACGGATCGAATTTTAATTTGATCCCAATAAATTTGGAAGAAGTAGGGACCTGTTTATTCAAGTAGGAGGAGAATGTAGTGATACAACTTTTAGATGAATGGGAAGTTGCGCAGCTATTATTCGGTTGAATAAGAAGTGGTGTTGGCCCTGAGCGCTTCGTAGCAATGTATTTCTTATTTGTTACTAGTGCTGGTTCCTTTCCTATGAATTGAACTGGAGATGTATTATTCAAAGTCTCGATAAGATAAGATGGAAGGGAGGATGACAATACTAGTTTTTCAGTCCAACTTTGGAGAAAAAGAATTCGTCTTTGTCCCGCAATATTCTGGATTCCCGAAATATCCGATTGTTGACAAAGAATGAGGAGATTAGAGTATAAATTTTGCAACCGAATATCTTGAGAGAAAGGGAGTCTTAAGGAACTTCCGTATACCAGAGATTTGAAAACTTCCAAGAGTTTCTTGCACGAATGAATTTTTCCGTCCAAATTTTTAAGTTGGGAGAGATTACTGAAAGTGAATGTATTAACTGGGAGAATATTACTTTCACAAATCGTATTCCACACCTTTGGAAAAAGAATTCGAAGATAAGTACAAATATTGTCCCACGCGATGTTAGATTCTTGGTCGTATCTTAAATTAATCCCGCTATCTGTATTCTCTTCTTTGGTGACGAGGTTGAAGGTATTTCTCGTGCCGATAATACTATCCAAATTGCAGCGTATATACGCGTTATCCTGAAGCAAGTCCAATTGTTGCCTAAAACTTAAAGTATCTATTTGCAGTGTCTCCAATTCCTTTTTTAACCACATAGATATTCCGAAATTGAATGTGCTATAGAAGGCAGTAGATGCTGTACCAATGTAGAAAACGACCGGTATATCCAAACGTTGATGACGTAAGAGACAATGATATGTAGGAACTTGCTTGAAATATTTAAACTCTTGATGATCACGTAAATCTAAAGAATAATGATATCCAACCCAATAAAAAAATTTCTAATGACGTTGTTCCGGGCCAATTGCTGTTGATTAATTTGAATCGAAATTTTCAGAACTTTCGGGCGTAGTTGAAAGTTCGAAATATGGGAATAGCGAAAACTAGCCGTAATACTTAGAGACTTTTTTATGTTGGATGTAAATTAGATAGGAAAATCCAAATTTTAAAATCCCCAAAATTCTAAGAGAAAAACTTGAGTCCCGAGACTTGTAAGCAACTATGAGCACCGGCGATGGCGGTCTTGTGGAGTATCCGACTCGAATCTAAATGATCCGGAAGTCACACGAAGATACAGAGAAGCTCTAACGGTAGCTTAACTTCTCCCGATATAGATAGGTCCCAGAGAATAAGAATTAGGCCAGGAAGACGTTCTGAAAATTGAGAACGCGTAAATCTTGAGGGTCTAGAACCAGAACTAGGGAAAATCTCTTTAAAAAGTCGCTAAACAGGTCGATTTTTAAGAGAATAGGTCCGATGAAGCTCCTAAATGTGCCGAACACAACGGTATAATGAAGTTGAATTGAATCGATCGAGAAGCTTCAAAAATTGAAAAAGACGGCGAAATCCCATGGAGAGGGGCTGTTCACCAAGTTACGTATTTTTTTTTTCATAATTATTGTAGGTTAAGTTAAGGCATGTTATATTTTACGTGTTATACTAGGCTTCGCTCTGAGACGGATCCCCGATCTGCACGCCCTACGGGAAACCAACCTTTATACTCCGAAAAATATAGGACCGTTTGGATCATGGCTCCGTAGCCATCCCATAATGTCCAATGGAAGGTTCCCCCCGTCTACTTACCCCGCATCCTCCACGTGTCGGCTACGAACTGAAATACGCAAACAACAAACAAACAGTACAAACAGTACAAACAAATTCAATTCTGAGCGTCTACCTGAACAATAATTTTGTCGTGCTACTCTGTGACTCAGGATCTATTTCGTATTCAGTCAATGTTTATGGGATTCCTGCTTGCCTCGTTATCCAAAGGTGCTCGGTGTATGGGTGATCTTTGTCTGAGACGAATGGGGGCTGTGATCATTCCGCTTTTAAAGTTGTTAACAAAGATTGCTATCTTTTCTCTTATTTTTGTTGGTGTAAATAGGTGAGCTGGTTCCCCCATCAATGTTGCACTCTGTATTGACTCCTCCAAAGATGATCCCTCAAGTAATTTTTTCTGGATTGTCCACATTGCTAATATCGTACGAGGACCACATTCTAACTCTTCTTGTCGTTTACACGTGCAGGAAATCCAAGTAAATCGACCTCGTCCAGGTTTAAATCCATTTTTAATTTTTTGGGCTATGACCTCATCCACTTTTCCGGTCCCTAACGAGTCTAAACACCAGGCTTTATAATCTCTACTTCCCAGTTTCTGAACTATGCACAAATGCCAGTGCCCAAAGGAAGTCTCCCCAGAAAATAGCGGTATCAGATAAGTGGCATTGACCTTGTTGTGTAATAAATCCCTGGAACCAAATATTCTTGCGAATTGCTTCCAGCCGTTGCTAAGTTGCCAGTTGGAAATTATGCTATTTGATTCTGCCGATGCAACAAATAAACTTGGAGTTTTGAAAGAACGTAAAATCTCGACCGCCTTCATCATGTTTCCTCCTTCCAAGCATACATTCGGTCTAATGATTCTGCTAGCGAAGTCCTCCAGTCTATTCTTACTTGAAAGTTTCTCCACATTTTTCACCGTTATCCTCTTGCATTTTTTCCCGGGAATTATAGATGGTAGAAAAGGTAAGGTCGTTGGAGGTAAGTACGTTAATTCGGCTTCTGTCCTTGTGATAACTTGATCTTTATCTATTTGGGGTTGCTGTGAATTCTGATTTTGGCGAATATTTGTTGAAACTATGAGGTTGCGTTTTTCGAGTATCTCCAACCCACCATGCGCTGTTGTCTGCTCTGTTATTACTGAATTGATGTTGGTGTTTTGTGTTGTATGAGAAGAAAATTCTGTGCTTAAATTCCTGGAACAAATATCTGCATTATGATTATTGAGAAGTTGGATTTTATCTTCTGCCTCTTTGTCGAGGATGAAGTCTAATTTCTTGCAGGATAATATGTTTAGAAGTAATTTGGAAGCACGATGTGGAATTTCGTTATCTTGAATCGTAAAATAATTCGTTGACTTTTGTACGGTGATACATGAAATGTTGCTTATGAGTTTGTATCTGTCAATAACTCTCTTATTTCTTTCCAAGAATATCTTTGATTCATTAGGTAGACACGCATTCAGTTTTTCAAAGAAAAGATGATATCTGTTCTTCATATAACTGTGATTCATACGAATAAAACTGAAAAATTCAAGCACCGCTGTGGGAGATGGACATTTTGCAATATCTGTAAATAAGGTATTGCATTGTCTCACTGCAGTCATGGATCTGCTACATCTTTGGCATTGTCTGGTGGAAATCCTTATCATATTGGGTGAGAATGTATTGTTTGGGAACCACATTTTATATTTTCGCGAACATGTAATTCCTGTGCAAACTTTCATAGGTAAAGAGTCTGGAGAAATAACATTTCCTTTAGCTTTCTTGAGGTTGCGTTTCCCGTGAATGACGATTGAATCAAACTTTCTTTTGGTTCTGGAGAATTTAAATGGGGGTTGAGTTTCAGAAAGGTGCGCTCTTATTTCTGATTTGATTTTTGCAATTGAGTTTATATCAATCCCGAACTCTTTTTTCCAATCTTTTTCGAATTGCTTTCCCGTGGATCCAATAACTCTGTGGATCCCTATTGCTTTTCCCATTATTAAATTTTTTATTTCTCTCCAAGATTGTTGAAGCATGATAGACAGGTTCTCAGCTGTTCGGCTATGATCGATGAATGCATTTATGTTTGTGCAAAGATTGAGCATAATTTTATCAATCGAAATTGGTGTAAGTCCGAGCCAAGGACAATCCACCAGCCCCAAACTTTCATCCGTAATCTCCGTTCCATTAAGAACTGGTGTTAGTCCGAAAATCTCACTCATGAAGTTGAAGTTTGGTGATTCTGTCGCTGCTCTGATGGAATTGCATTTTTCTCTTGCGAGAATATTTTGAATAGAAATATATCTGTTGTTCAGGACGATTGGTAGGTTTTTCAATCTTCCAGTTTGTTTTTCTTGCAAATCCAAAAAAGCTCCTTCAATCATTTTTAATCCATTTTCCACATTATCATAATTTGTTGCTTTCCTTAAATCTAAAAAGAATAGTTTCAATTTTGCCTCTGTAAGATTAATTAGTCGAGTGCGAAAAGATGAAATTTTTGGGTTGCTGCAAAATAAAAATGCATGATTTCTATTTCCTTTGTGTGCAGATTTCCTATTATTCGAGCACCATAGGCAATGACTGTAAATTTTTAAGGCCTCTGCCGGTTTCGCTGAGCAAATTTCTTCAAGTTGACTATCGGTTTGTAGATTTTTAATTATTTCTGCCTTACAACATTCTCTATACACCTCAGACTTATACGTTCGTCTCGTATGAGTACTGCTTAAACCGAGAAGGGATCTCAACCAGCCTTTATATAAAAGCATTATATCCCACGTAGTTGTGGTTAGATGCAAAATCCTCCATAAAAGGCCTTGAGTTTTCTTTTGCCTTAATTTACGTATTTTTAATATTGTAAATTGATCGTGACAGAAACTGCTGATATTTCTGTCAATATTAAGCCCTCCGCATGTTAGAAAGAATCTAAGAAAACCCGGTGGTCTATTCCAACCGAAACTACTGTGCGGAAAATTCTTGACTAACTCTGCGCATGTATCCGCGTGATGATTCGCATTGAGTACCGCCAAATTTGGAATCAGGTTTGCATACCTTGGTGAGTCCTTTATTCGAATTCCGGCTTCATCTAATTGATGTGAGTTGATTTTGAGAATGGGATGACTTATAAAGTCATCGAAGTACTGATTTTCCCAACCGACCAATTCATCATCTTTATTTCTGGGAGTTGGTGATATCCACGATCTAGCTAAGTCAATAAAAGTTTCATTGCGTTTCAGTAATATGTTGTATAAGATTTGCATTGCTGGTGATTTTGTTGATAATGGTGGTCTCATAGAGGAGGAATTCTTTTCGTGAAGCAGATGTCTCAGTAGGCCACTCATATATTTACCAATTCCCCCGGCAATTGATCGTATGTAATGTCTATCATTAACTATTTCTTTCAAATTTCTGATATGTAATACTTGTTGCCTAATTGCTTTACTGTCCGTCAGAGTGACTCTAGGTAAATCAGCAAAAGCCAATTCTGCCATTAAAATCGCTCCGAATTCTCCATGTGCAATATCCGTCGAAGTCGATCCAAAATTTTGCGGAAGTATAGATGCGCGTCCAAAAATAGGAATGATTGGGCGATTCAACCATTGTCCCGACTTTATTGATTCCTTATCCCTTATATCAGCCACACAAAATACGAAACTTGATGAAGTTTTGATCTCGGGCATCTCTTGAGATTCTTTTTCTAAGGTTGAATGTGACCCATCTGTTGCTACCAGAATGGGGCTTTTCGAATTCACAAGAAATTGCAGCATTTTTCCTTCCCAGGAATAAGTATTGAATCCAATGTTAGCGGTGGTTTTGGACAATCTTACAAATTGATCCCAGTCAACCCGGCATCGATTGCGTACTTCTTCATTTCCAACTTTCACATTGGAATGATGAAAGTTCCAGCTTTCTTTGTCCTTCGGTATGTGTTCGATTTTGGTGAGTGAAGAATTTTTCCATTCCCAATAATCGAAAAATCGATCCGACTTTAAAAAATTTATTTTTCTAACTTTTGAATATATTCTTTTCAAGCTCTTGATTGATACGTTAAAGGATTCTGCAATTGTGTTAATGGAGTCTGTGGATTCCCAGTTATTATCTTGGAGCATATGAAGGATGGAGTGTATCGGTCCGCCAAGCATTAGGAGTTTATTTTTCTCTTTCCCGAGCCCAATTCCTAGCCTGCAATTATCCTTGTAGTTTTCATGATTAAGAGGTTTGTATGATTTATATGTTGTACTGATTTCTGCCAAAATTTCATTAATCACTCCATCCGAAGAATCTCGTATATAAATCCCATATCCAGCCAATTTAGAAATTGCTTCCCTTGCATGGTTTCTACTGGTATAGATTGAAAAAATTGAATAATTGGTGAGTGCTGAAACTCTCGTGCGGAAAGTTCTTGAATCCAAGGTCCAATTATTACTAATGATCTCAAATTCTCTTGCGACCGCTATTAAATCTAGTTCAAGAGTTGAAATGAAACCCAATCCTCCGAATTTGACAGGTAAGAACATTCTCGTCTTCGAATCTGATTTCGATAAACCATTGGATTTCATGCATACTTTTGAAATATGTTGATCAAATTTTAATAATTCTGCACTTGGAAAGTTTGTTTGGATTGGTACAAAGGTAGGAATGGTACCAACTAACATGTTGAAACATTTCCTTTGTGCATTTAAATGCATACGCTGAATTTTTAAAACTGCCACTTTCTCATGCATCTTTTCCAAATTTTTCCTCCAAGCCGTCGACGTATCTGCGCCCAGGGTGCTAGAAAGACCAAGATGTTTATGCGCTGGTGCGTTTATAATCTCATTCCATTGATTTTGAATCTCTTCATCCAAATTGAAAAAGTCTAAGCGTTCATACAATTTCGTTAGCTCTGATTCCTTCATATGAATTTTGAATGGGATCTGTTCTTGGATAGGAGCATCGTCCAAGAAGCTCCAGGCGGTGCTCCATACCTTTTCCATTCGAATTGCAAGATCTGCCGAAATATTGTAGAATTGTATTTCGCATTTTGATGATTTTCTTCCTATTTTTGTCACCATACTTATGTCTCCCGATAATTGTGTAAAATATTTGACTAAAATTAAAAGATCCTCTTCATTTGATAATGAAATAAACTTGCTATTATCATCACTGTAGCCTATCTTGCATAGGAAAACCTGTCCATCCTTTAAATCAACGGAATTAAATTTGTAGCTTTCGTGATGATGAATATTGTTGTTCTTTAAAATCTCACTGATCTCTTTGGAAATTGAACTCCATACGTCATGCTTGAATTTTATTACAAGGTTGCTGATGGTGGGGCTATCTGGGTTTCCCTGCTCCAGTCCACATATGAACCTTGCATACGTCACACCTTTCGCCGTTATGATCTCCACCGTTTTGGCCTCCATAGCACTGGCTTTTATTTCTATATAGCCCTGATTCGGAAAGCCGTTAACTCTCATAGCCGCGAGAAGTATTTCAACCGGTATACGGTCGAAAAACTTCTCTTCGTCCTCATCTATTTGAACCGAAGGTACGTAATTCTCTAAACAATCCTCTCGAAAACTTAATTCTGTCGTCACAAGATTGGAACACCCTTTTCCCTTTTGATAGGCAGTCAAACCTTCGTGTAAAATTCCTGCGCGCTCAATTGCCGCAGAAGAATATGATGTGATTATTCCCATGATAAAGCAGTATAAATCATGACACAACGAAATCGGTCGATATTCGTTGTGTTTTCCTGGCTTCGGAATGGGAAATCGCGCCATCTTTTTTAGAGCTGTTGGGATATACCTCATGATTAAAATGAGTTTAATTATTCTCAACAATAGATTTCTCCATCGCGCTCCAAATCTACCCACAACAGCAAGCTGAAATCCTTCAAACCTAGCCTTAGATGGAGTCGATGATATGGCTTTCCATAGGCTTTTTTCCAATTCATCACCATTTTGCATGACTCCCTTTTCATTTTTGAGGTAAAAAGGATAAAAAAATTCTGGATTGTCCTCCACCGGTTCTCGAAAAAGCCTTGCAGTGTGGGGGCCATGAGCCCTCACGAAAGCCTTTTTAATTTTACGAGGCAAAGAGGCTCCTTTATGAACTAAATAAGGTACGTCTTTCAGAGTCACAATTCTGTTTGGATTTAACACAATACCACGATTACCTAACCTGCCCTGCTTGCGAATTTTTGCGAATGCGCATATTTCCTGTGCCCGAGAATTGGCCATCCAGTGTCCATGAAAAGCACTGGTGGCCCTAAGTTCCTCCAATTCATTCACACAAGTGCGATATTCCTGAGTCGAAGAATCCCATATGGAGGTATGAGCTGCGGGTGCCGTCCTACTTTTATGCGCGACTTTTCGTGTGAAGCTGGCTATATTGCTGCTATCCAAAAAGTATTCCAAGGTTGACTTTCTATAGAAGCCTTGAAGTTTTGAAATTTGTACCACAAGTTTTTGTAACTCCGAATGAGATTTCTCAAGCCTCTCCAGCATAAGTTTTGAGTGGTGAGGGATAGCTAAATCGGTTGTATCAATACTAGCCGAGTCAAGATGTTGCTTCCAATCATTTATTTTTGTTGATAAAAAGGCAGGTGAGTTTCCTTTAATCGATTTCGCGTTGAAACCTTGATTGCAACCAGAATCTGAGAGCCAAAAATTTAATAGCCTTGTTACATTGTCGGAAACGTGAGGTAAAATATTTCCATCAGTTGGTTTCGTATCCTGCTTATTTGACTCTCTTTTGCATTTTTTTCCTTTCTTGTCTCCCTCATGCTGGATTGCCGAAATATGGAGCATTCTTGTGGAGTCTTCCTCCATATATGCTTCGGTTGCCGCTACAGCTTTTCGTTTGAGATTGTCGGATTTTAAAATTAAGTCCCATTGCTTCCAAAACAAATCCTGAGACATTGTTGCTTTATCCGCATCCTCATGTGCATTTCTGATACCAAATTCTTTTATCCAATAAATGTTCTTCATAATCTGATTAGCTTTCGCTTCAACTGCATTTTTGACATATCTCAACTTTGTCGGTACCGGGAGATTGTGGAACATTTTAAAACCGTTTCGTTTCCTCAATCTGCCCCTGGTTTTACCCGCAGAATCATTGTTGCTTCTCTCATGGACCATTTTGACTTCTTCCATAACCGTTTTAATTGCGTGATTGAATCCATTTAAAATAAAAGATAATTCTGTTGCCTGACCATCCGTGATTTCAACTAATTTATTTTTTGAACCATCTGTTCTTTGCAATTTTCCGATCCTCCATAGATCCTGAAAAAGAGCATCCGCTCTGTCCTCTAATTCATGAATATATGCATTAGTGAGGATGGAGTCGTCCCCCGTTAACTGTTGTAATTTTTGAAACGTTTCGAGTTGTTTCTTGAATTTGTCACAACTTTTGAACTGGGAAAAGTCAAAATTGATATTTTGTCCCAATTCACCATTCTGGGACATCTTGATTGAGAAAATTTCATTATAATTATATTTCGTCTTCTCACGACCATCACAATTATTATTTTGTCCTCCTCTCAATATTGAACATGTCAATAACGAATGATCCGAGGGAAAATAATTGGCTCCTATTTCCCGTTGGATTTTAGCGTCGATACAAATATCGCTATGTTTTTTATCTTTCGGAAAAAAGATATGATCAATCCCCCGTGCTCCCTGTTCTCCAAATCTGGTAACATAAGTTGCATTGGGATTCATTTTACGTACTATGGAATCATGGGAATCTCTCAAACCTGCCACAATACCATCTCTCGTGAAATCCTGTCTAAAAGCACCTAAATTGTCTCTGTCCGAAGTCCCTAATGTCTCTTGTAGGTCCCCGAGGATAATGGTAGTCATATCTGGAAACAGGGTTTTCCATTTGGATAAGATTTTCTGAATTAATGTAGCTGATATTTTCATGGATGGGTGAGTTGTTTCTTCCGATGCATCATCACATTTGGATTTTACGGTACTCGCATATACAGAGATTATTCCAACCTTCAACGAGTTTCCCAAGTCAAAAGCAATAGCAGCTACTCTACCATATTGTAAACTTTGGAATGGTGAAATAATTCGCCCCCCCCATTTCCATGAGTCAAATAGAATCATTTGGTAGGGGGTTTCGAAGCATGATATTCTTGCAGATTCAAGTTCTAACTTTTGGAAGGCTTTCCAAGATTCGGCTGCCTTATGAGAACTGGCATATGGTTCTTGTAAAGCCAAAAAAGTCAACTTCTCATTTAACAGAAGTTCTGCGGCCCTAGAATGCTCATATTTGTTTCTAACATTAAAAGAGGCAATAATGTCAACATTTTTATCTTCAAGCGTTTCTCGACGCTCCGGTTCTGGCAGAGATACATTTTCGCCAAGAAGATTAGCGATATCTTCTTCCTCCAAGTAAGTGATGACCGGGGGTAATGCAATATTTTCAGCCTCATCATATATTGAAATCCCATCCTTTTTATGAGATGATGTTAATGACATATCATCGTTTTCAGGGATAGAATTCGAAGATGATATGTTTAACTGGGACATAGAAGAATTTTCCGATGAATATGATTCTCCCGAGCTGATGTCCATATCGGAATCCGATAAGGATGCATTACTTTTCTCATCATGGATATTTAAAATATCGAGATTAGAAAGTTGAATATTTGATGTCTCATGTTGAAATAAACTATTTTCGGAAGATGATGAATCTGAATCCGAGGATGAGGTGTCTGGGGAGAATAGATCTTCATAAAAGTTCCTTGTTCCAATATCAATATCTATCGGGAGATCATTCATTGTAAATGCAATTGGGTCCTAATATGATTAGGAAAAAAAGTGTTTTGTAGCTGGACTGACCAACTGAAATTAGGATTTTTTCCTTTTTTTAAAAACTGAACCCCACACTGAATCTTCTGAATCCACAGATGAACAACTGTCAACCGAATTGTCTGAATCAAATTTAATTTTCAACCCCACAAATTTAGGGGTTTTGTGTATATCCGAATTGAGATATGTAGAAAAAGTAGTTTCAACGCTTTTCGAAGAGAGGGAATTGTCCGAAACCTGTGAATTATCGCAGACTATACTTTTAAGAATAGGAATCTTAGAGACAGTGAATTTAGAGGTAGAAACTTGAACTGGTTCTGCCTTAATCAAGATTTTTGGAGAGCTAACACCAATTTGTTCTAGGAAGTAAGTCGAAATTGAATGTTTTAGAACTAATTTCTCTAACCAGTTTTGCAAGAAAGATACTCTATTTTGACCAGAAGTCGAATTAGGACCTGAAATGTCCGATTTTTGACACGAAATAAGGAGTTCCGTATATAAGGTTCGGGTGCTCGAATCTTGTGAGAAGGGTATTCTCAGTGGACCTCCGTATACCAAAGTTTTTGAAACCTCTATTATTCTCTTGCACGATTGGATCCTAAGATTAATATCTCCTATACTAGGTGGGAGTCTTGTTTCCGAAAAACTTTTAACCAAAACGTCACTATCCCCAATGATTTTCCAAACGACAGGGAACAAATAACTGAAGTAGTCCCGAATATTATTCCACGCTAAATCTATCTCCTTAATAATTCTAATCTTGTGTGCGTCACTAAGATGCTTACTTTGAGTTCCCACTGAGGCGAGAAGATTACTTGTGGAAATGATACTGTTCAAATTGCTCCTAATATACGCGTTATCTTGAATGATGTCTAACTGCTGTCTAGTACTTAGGGAATTGGTTTGGATTTTTTGCAATTCCTCGCGTAACCACATAGAAAAACGATGGAATCCGTTACAAGAATCTCTTTCCGAATTGGTAGGTACTATATCACGTAAATCTAACGAATAATAATATCCAACCCAATAATAAAATTTCTAATGACGTTGTTCCGGACCAATCGCTGTTGATTAATTTGAATCGAAATTTTCAAAACTTTCGGGCGTAGT
>Ga0209092_10001702_pt1 | contig 21025 bp, 24 predicted proteins | sample FraStrMetagenome_FD_187446 | JGI IMG/M metagenome (GOLD analysis project Ga0209092, IMG submission 187446) | Marine eukaryotic phytoplankton communities from Arctic Ocean - Fram Strait ARC3M Metagenome (SPAdes) (version 2) | ecosystem: Environmental > Aquatic > Marine > Oceanic | place: Fram... | reverse complement strand
TGGGAACTCATGGTTCAATAACAGGGAAAACGACGACGCGTATTATATGTTTCGATCATATAACAACTGCTACTACTCCTCTTCCGAACCTGTAACTGATGAAGAGGATGAGTTATAACTACAAAGTAATTTATACCTGGTACAAGATTAGAAGTTAATAATATAAAAGCATACAGTTTAAAAAATATATAATTTATTGAGTAGGCAAATATTCTCTTCTTTACTCTTCGCATATAGTTCATACCACCTTGTGTAAATTTACCATTTTTAAAAATATTTCATCAATTACGGTTTCGCCGCTTGCGTCTTGACGATGCCGCTTTTGCTAATCTTTTCCTCTCTGATGCACTGACAGAATTCTTGTTTCTGCCATAATCTTGGATACCTTTATGTTTTTCTAATGGATTCTTTTCGTGGTTAGATCTAATGTCACTTGACGATCCCAACAACGAATTAAGCGACAAAGACTCTTCAGTAGCGGCATTAATAATCAATTTAGTAAGTCGGGTTTTCGAAGAAATACACTTCGACTTATCGTTAACATCATAAAAAGCAATGTACGACGGGTCACTCAACAAGGCACAAAGAATGTTCCCATGAAGAAATATGCAGGTAAGAGGATGAGAAGCACATTCAACATCAAACTCTTTATTCAATTTCGAATTATCTTCAGAGATGCGATATACATCCAATTTCGATGAGCCCTCTCTTATAACTGCCACATGGGAGCAGTCGGCATTAATTGCAACACTTGCTACACTCAACGAATCATTTAAAGAAGGATTGTGATTATCATCATTGCAGGGTGGTTCAATGATGGCTATCTGCTTACACGTTGAATAATCCCACATTCGCACAGTCCCATCTCCACTTCCGCTAACACATATTGTTCTATCGTTTGAAATATCTGTCGCATCAAGCGATGATATAAATTCGGAGTGGCCCAATAGATAACCTTTACAACGTGATAGCAAGGATTTAAAGCAATGTACAAAGTATAAGGCAAAATAATACCTTAAACCTTACCTTCCAGGATGAAAGCATTCGGAAAACTTGAAATTCTTATCTTCTCATCGCGATCACTAGACAACAGCTTTCTTGATCCACCACATCGCACTATTTTTATCTTGGTAAGAATTGAGGCGGTGTGACCCAATAAGAGCTTGCTCACGTGTTCGTTGCTAGTGAATGATTTGGATTCTTCTTCTCCTTCGACATGAATCGGAGGCAGCGGGTAGGCGACAACATCTCCAGCATGATCAGCGCACAATAGACAGTATTCGGAAGTTCCTACTGGTCGCATGTCACCCGAATTTTCTTCAACGCTAGTATATACCATGCTAGATACTCGTTTATTCGAAGTAAGGACCCGACAAGGTTGAATGGTTACATCTTTGGAGCTACATACCGTACCAAGACGAAATTGATACATAGACAAAGACTTATCACTTCTCCCTATAGCGCAATGAATGTATTCATCTCTTTTAGTCCCCTCTGAAATTTTAGTAATTGCAACGGAATGAATTGCTACCTTGGCATCGTCACCTTTTGCAAGCTTCACTATTTGGTAATCCTCCTCTTCATCACCATTATGATTGCTACTGCCGATGATTTGTATGAATAACAACGCTACGTTATCCAACCCAAACACTAAATGTTTTCCACAGAATGTAAAATCAATTAATTGTTTCATGTCTGTATATATGTTAATTTTGTAGCACGCACATCAAAGAAGTCGGTCAGAGTAATGATGCGAAAAGATGATAGATGATATTTATCTTGGAGAGCGAGGATGAAAGGGCGGATTGAATGGCTACAACAATCCGAGGTCCAATGCTTCTACCCAAAAACACGACAGCTAAACTTTACTATACCGTTACTAACATTCTACCGGTACCGGTAGATGTATTTAGAACTGGGAGAAATGATGCTAATTTATCCACAACGGAAAGAATTTACAATGTAATTCACAGTCAAAAATCACAGCGTCACAGCTCAAATCTTTCAAATCATCACAAATCACAAATCACAAATCACAAATCACAAATCACACACGAGACAAAGAGAAAGAAATGTACGGAAATACGAGTACGCTTTTATAACATTATATTCCTAACAACAGATCCACAAACGTTTGAAATACATGCATATATACAATAAAAAAGTGGTCTTATTATGAGTTGTAGCAATCATAACGGTGACCGTAGTCCAGCATGGACATCTCTCAATCGTACGCTCACATCCTACATGCACCGCACAAACACCAAAGATGATGGAAATGACAGTGATAACATTGCGGAAGGGAAATTAAACGACTCTGATGCAACCTACATCATTGCTGCTCTCTCGGATGAGACCTTATCCGCATCTGAACCCGTTTCATCGCCGTCCTCGTCGAGTGAGAACAAGCAAACGCTTCATGAAGAACGTCGTGTGATTGTAATTTATGCTCTGTATGCTATATTAACCTCGCAATTTGTCAGTGATGCCGCGGTTAAGAGGGTGGCAACGGATGGAATATTGCCTTACTGTATGTCTTCGTATGAAAGCGGGTGTGGAGGTGCAGTGGAGGAAAAGACGAGTGTTTTAATGCATTGTGTTGCAGTTATTGTGGATGCGACCGTGGTGATGTATGGAGGAAGGAATTATGATATGACGTTTGAAAAGTATTTACGGTATAATACTAGAACAAAGGATGGTGAAGGTGGTGTGTCATATTGGAACGATTTGCGCAAGATGCTGCATGGAGGCGACGGTAGTACTTTATCGAGTCATGATGAAGCAGTGGCATCGGCGTTAGAGTTGTTGCTCTCGAATATGTTGGCTCATTTAGATGCGATGTTGGTGAACGAATGGGAAAGTGATGACAATGATAATTCATCGAGTCTATTCGTCGACCAGGTCTTAGATGTGATTTGTGGTTGTTCTAATCTGAGTTGTAGCGAAGATGATAATCAAAAGACTTATCTGGTGCATCGACCGAGTCTGGCAGCTACTATTTCTTCCGTGTTGCGAGAATTGGAATGTATGTTCAATGCAGGACGATTGTCCTCGTCGCGAAAATCCGCAGCGGAAAAGAAGAATTCTTCTTCTAACAAACATTATCGTATTGAATGTTTGCTTCATAATTGTTTGTTTCCCGCTCTCTTTTCACCTAAACTTATAGAACACGAATATTTCGATGGAACGACAACTATTGTAAAATATCAACTGGATGCTATACCACCGCTTGTATATCAATTGTGTCTTTTCGTGACCAAGCTAGACGCATGTAATGATACTCACCGTATAGCATGTTTGGCGGCAATAGCGGACGCGTTTGACGCGCTGAGAACAAAATTAGAAGAAAATTCTGAACTGGGTGATAATACGAGGCGAAATATTTTTACAGAAAAAATGCTGCGATGGACTGAAAGTAACGCATTATCTCATGTTGGCAGCGCACTGCGACATAATCAGGATTTGGGGAAGTCACTCGTCAAATTAGTGAAGAACGGGGGCATTGCCACAAATGCTAAGCGAAGTCGACCTTATCGTTACTTATATCTAACTGAGTTTAGATGTGCGTTAGTATTGACTGCAGCGTTTACTGTTACTCGTATCAAGGCTGGTTTATTGGTCCTTCTTCGTGACCTTATATTTGAAGAGCATGCAATTTATTGGTACAAGGTAAGAATGGCTGCTTACAGTTGCTATTCGCACTCGTTTGATTTTCACTCATGTCAAATAAAGAAAAAATCGAATTTTATAAATAGCGTCTCAAGCACGCTCATGGGTGACATTGGATCGGATCATATAATGAAAGGTCCTCATCATGTTTCTTCTTGTTTGTCGAAATTGGCTTTCGATTTCACTTCTATTGGCGGTGACGCTGGTTCAGAGTCATTGTTGAGCTCACTGATGCAATTAGGCTTTTTAATGATAGACTGTGTGAAAAAGGACACTACTGACAATAAGCTGGCTTCTACTTTGAATCAAGAAGTTTCCAAAAACGTTGCTTTATGTGGTAGAAAACTACTTGCGAGTTTATTTGAGACAGGCAGTGATTCGTTGCGACGTGCTGTTTTGGCGGCGTGTTCGAGTCGTGTTTGTGGGCGAGCTCCAAATGCTGTCGAACATTCGAAATTGGTGCATGTACTTTCGAGTCGATCTAGATGCATTTCTCTATTCGCTGAATATATCCCAATGATTGTTGAATGGCTAACATATATTCCTAATGGTGGTATCCCATGTGAAGCTATCACCTCATCTGTGATTCCGTGTCTACGCGTACTGTTAACCATACGTCGTTCTTACGCTGACCAAGCATTTCTCATGACCAAAAAGGCGTTGTTTTGCACCAACATTGAGCAACGAGTCGCAGCAGCTCATTTGTTAGTCATGCTGTTGGAAGTTGCTCTGAATGGTGATGCCAGAAATGTTAATGCGAGAGATAGTTCTCTTGTTGATGAAATAAAGGGCTACCTTCGTCGGTCCTTAACACAACAACGAGACGTGCGTTCTGCTGTTTATAAGGCGATTGGTTTCGGACTCCGTGCTGATCGAAATTCGGACGAAACAAAGCAAATTTTCTTGCAAATACTTCACCGTCAACTTGAGAGATACATTCCCAACAGAGAAGATGATGAAGAAAAAGCAACACGACAACAGAGAGGTAGGGAACTTGGAACGCAATTGTCGCAAATTGCTAAGGAAGATGAGAATACGGGTACAAATGAGACTTCATTCCCCTTTCGTGTTGATGCTTGCATTGGAACATATCCTGACTACACTAAGTGTAAAAGCTTAAGTGGAAAGGCACGAAAACGTAAAATTACAGACGTCTCCACTGATTCGCATCTGAAACAAGTAGAAAAGGCTTTAGTTGAACCAATAGCTGATTTAATGGCAGTCTGTTGCGAAGCCCAACATTTATTTCCCGAATGTGAAGTGTCCACTTCACTGAAGAAGTTAAGAACGTCTCTTCTCATATTGACGAGCGCGTCAACGTTGTCTTCGCTATTATCCCGACCCAAAAATGATCAAAAATTGTCTACAACTATTTGTTTATCTCTATTGGTTGATTCGCTCTTTGGGGCAGATAATGGATGTAATGAACTTGCTCCGATAAGTAGAAGAGATAATGACCCTGAAAAAGACAAAATTGATCAGCGGTCTATGAATCTAAGCCTCTTTAAATTGCGCTTAAATTTAGTTAATCAAGCAGTTGATATTTTAAGTCTGCAGAACACTAACCGGTCGTGTTCTAAGAAAAAGAAGTCGGATGAAAATAAAGAAAATGAGAATAACGATTCTTCACCAGAGACATTAAGGTCTTCGGTGAAGATCAGAGAACAAGTAGAAGAATTCATAAGCAATCACGCACCAATTTTGTCCGGTGAATTTCTTTCATCTAATCTAGAACCCTACAATGCTTCGTCGCAGGTGAGAATTAATGTATTGATCACATTATTTTATTATACATCGGAAGAGTGGAGAATAATGTTTAAATCTGTTCAAAGGAAGCCTATAAAATCTTCGTTGTTCACAAAGCTTATCAAACCATACATCACCAGTCAAATCTTCCTGACTCTCAATACTTGGATAAGTTGACATACGCGATGAAGTTAGGCCCAATATTATTTTGTGAATTCTGTGGCTACGCAGAAAAATTCAATCAAGAAAGGAATTCTTCAATTGTATGCAAAAATGAATCTAATTCTTCTCTTATCTACGTTGCCATAAGGGCGTGGAAAGAGTGCATTAACATGATGGGCACCTTTTCTCCAACCCATGATTTGAGCTCGTCGGCGCGTGTAAGCGCCTTTCTCATGAGCAGCATAATGAAGTATAAGTCGAATGCTTTTGCAGTTGAAAGAAATGTTGATGACGATGACAAATTGTATTCAATTATTAACTATTTTGTGGAGCCGATGAGAAATGGTAAGCGCGGATTACTTAAAGAAATATTAATGTTAGGTTTGGACTATGAAGCCAAGGCTTTCTGCGAGGCGATTAAATCCGCTGCTTCGTTCCTGGAAAATTCGCAACATCGCTCTTTGATTGGTTTATCTATACTTAAGTGCTTTGAAATTGGACGAAATGGCGATGAATCTGTGCATTCTGGTCTCTTAAATGTTGACGTTGATGATAGCAATATTGGTAACTGCATTCTTTGTGCCGTCAAGGCCATAGAAACGTCAATTTCTTTGGATGGCGGACTAGATGGAGAAACGCTTTTACCAACGTGTACTTCTCTTTATTTCCAAAGCTCTGCAAATCCTTCGTTATTTAGCAAAAATTGGAGGTATTGTAGAAAATTCCCTTCGTTAGATATGAGCGATTGGGAAGATACTGAGGTAAGAGGCGGCAATGCAACACAAACGTTCGGATATAGTGTTCTACAGGTATGCTGCCACGAGTTATCGAAGTACATCGACGTTGGGCATGCATTTGAAGAGATCCTTGAATCCCAGCAAGTACCAAATCTCTCGTTACAAAATGATTTGGCTTGTATTGAAGTGTTAGCGACGGCTACAAATGGCACCTTGTCAAAACATATCAGTGCTATTGCATCGCTTGCCTTTAAAACTATTGAGAGTTCTTTACAGGAACTCGAATTCCTTTTCTCGAAAATTACGTCTCATGCATCATCTCTAAAAGATCACAGAACTTTGCAAGAATTTATCGCTGGGCGTTTAATAGCAATTTGTGGCCTTTTGTGCACCCTGTCGCCATTCGTTGAAAACATGGATTCGACGAATACAATCACCGCAAATACGTTAAAGTATGCGAAGAGATTTTACATGTCTTTCACAAAAATATTATTGAACTTCACCGGCCGTGCTGTTGACTTGACTGCTGAAAATTCGAATATGCCGAAGCTTATTGATATGATATCGTCAGTTTTCTCAGGGAGATTTGCTGCGCTTCTATACGTAGTGCAAGATCAAAAGGAAATTGGAAAGAAAATTCTTGGTCAAGCAAAAATTGAGAGTCTTGGTAAAGGTACGGATACTACTAGAAACTAGCTCATTCGCTTTAAGACATCGCTAACACTTTGCTTTTTTGTAGCGGCGATATCACTAGTATTTGAACGCGAACGGAGTGATGCGGCTATTTTGAAGCTGTGCAAGGAGTTGAAGAAAGACAAGGAGGTGGGTAAGAGTGCATGGTTAGAGAGCAAGTTGGGATCTTTCCAACAAACTGATTTTCGAATTAAACGGAACGACATTAACGCGGCTAGAGAAAAAGAAACGATAAATAGCAAGAAGAAGAATACGAAAAAAGAAAGAGTCGTCGTAATAAGTGAGGACGCTAATAATAAACGGAAAAGGAAAATAATACCAAAGTTTGAAAATGGACAAGAAGGCGAAGATGACGAGATTGATAACTATCAAGCAGACAATGGCATTTTGAATTGCCTGGAAGATGAAAGCGGTTCTGAAAACAAGGAGGAAAACATGAGTGATGAAGAAAACAGCATCACCCGTGAATTTATTGACTGGGGTGACGAAGGATCAGTGGTTGAAGATGAAGAGGAGACTGACGATGAATGATGAACGCATTTCTCATCATTTTCTTTTATTTTGATATTTTGTACTGCTCTATTAGAGAACCTTTGCGTACAAGCATTTAAACTCTACTTTAAGTAGAGTAACTTTGATCGTTTTCTGCACAAATCCAAAGATTTTCCGAAAGATGAAGTGGGTAGTAGTAAGACTTGAATAAAAAGAAACCTTCCTTAACGATTTACTTGTAATGAAGATTCGAACGGTCCTATATTGTAACGAGCAGTCTCATAGATCCATTGATAGTGAACCATTTATTAATGTAGTGCAGTCATATTAACTTTGCTATACTTGACATTTGATTCGTTTAAGTTTTCAACCTACCCTGTTTCCTCTTCTTTGCCTCAAACTTCTTCTTGTGGTATGCATCGCTGAAACCTTGAACCATTTTTTGATAGTTCTTATCATTCTTCATCTGATTTACAGTCTTAGTAACAATTTGAACAACATCTTGATCATGAAGATCGTGATTGATGCCGCACCTTTGCGGGCTATGCTTTGCACTCTTCAGAAAGTCCACACTAAGAAAATAGCATTGATTGTTCGTATAAACTTAATGTCAAAGACACATACCTTTCCCCACACAAGAGCATAATTAAAATCCCGAGCCATCTGAGTAGATACATTCAAACAAAGAGATTTGACAGTTGTTCCTTTCCTAATTTTGGAAAGAACTACAGGTTCTTCTAAGTCGGGCGCCTGACTTTTCCTCTGTGTGAATGCATAAGTTTGGGTTAACGGTTTCAAGTATAATATTCCAAATCGGAACATAATACATACCTTTGTGTAGATCCTTGTCAAACCTAAATACTCCCATATCTTTGATTTCAAAAGATCATCATCTAATGGGGCTCCAATGTTGAAATTGCTTCTAACACTTCCAACTATGGAATGTGGCATTCGTGCCAACCCATCAACCTCCTCTATTGTCTAAAAATTTCATGGAAGAAATCGATGACAGACTAATAACTTAAAAGGATAGTAATTGCTGACTTACAATGGTATCGATTTTGTTATATAAATAGAGACAAGGTTTGTATGCCCTATTTCCAACAACGACGTCGACTAATTCATCAACAGATATATCTTCGCGAGCAAGAACCTCTGCATTGACGACACGGTACTCACGTAAAATTTGAGTGACCAGCTTCTCGGGGTCTAAAAAATTCTGTAAGATTGTGTAATATTCTTGTAAATATCAATAAATTAGAACAAACGCACCGGGACCAAGCTTCGTTAGTTTAACTGTCGAAGAAAAGCGAACGCCTCCAGTTGTTTTCTTGCGGTAAACAACATCTGGTGGTTTCTTATTTAAACGTATACCCACCATTTCTAATTCCTTTTCTAAAATCTCGCGATGTCTATTTAACCCCTCTTTTCCTGCGTCCAAAACCATAAGAATAGCATCTGCATTTCGCGCACAGGCTATGACTTCACGTCCTCTACCTTTACCGTGAGCGGCACCTTCAATAATACCCCTTTGACAAGAATTTATTATTAGCTAAATAAACAAGAAGCATACACGACAATGAATGATAAACCTACGGTAAATCCAGAATCTGTACCCGACTTCCTTTGTAGTGCATAGTTCCCGGAATACATGTAAGCGTGGTAAACTCTAAAGTAAAGAAATGGCAACGGCAAAAAATAAGTTAAGATAAAATGAATAAAAGTTGGCGAAAAATATAACGAACCATAGGCAGCAGCCTCGCTCTCAGTACCAGTCAAAGCACCAAGTAAAGTACTCTTTCCAACACTTGGAAAACCCATCAGTGCAACTCTCGCATCTCCAAGACGTGCCACATCAAAACCCTCGCTGTTAAAAAAACATCAATATACCTAAGAACACGCACCAATAATGATCCAAATATAGTCGAAGAACATTCACACACCTAGGGCCACCACTCCCACCGCTTTGCTCAATCAAAAGTTCATTGCGTAGCTTCGCCAGCTTTGCTTTCAAAGTACCAAGATGATAATTTGTAGCCTTGTTCTTCTGAGTTCGCTCCATCTCAGCCTCGATCTCTTTAATCTTTTCTAAGACACCCATGATGAATATCGTTTGTAACTAGGAAACAGCTCTGACTCTCTCGAAAATATAGGTTTTTAATATGTACTAAATGGCCATAACCTTTTGATTTATAGGTAGTCTCCATTGTGTGTCCACAATCAACAAACACAGTTTTGCATTCGCATTTCCCGATTTTGGTGTAGAATCTACGGGATGTTTTTATTTTTTGGGGCTGTCGTAAAAGTTCGCAGAGTCAACTAAAGTTCGTAACTGACGTAGGTTGAAGCTTCTGCTATCCTCGTCAGGGGCTGATGAGGAATTGGGAAATTGAAGGCTTGGCCATGGCATATGGCATATGGCACATTGTATCTGACATAGACATAACCATAATACAAAACTGTTCATCTTTTGTTGACAGTCGGGAAAGACCAATCATTAATAACAAATCGGTCAATTACATGGTCCTTCTGTTTCTAAGTGTACAGAACTAAATTTAGAAGAAGTTGAAAAGAAAATTGGAGTTAATTTGTGTTTGTGACGGCGCCAGAGTTGACGCCTTAGACGTACAGATCATCGACTCGAATCATTACTCTTCTACATAAAATAAGAGTTTGGCTTCGGCCGTGACGACTGTATAATAATGATGTTGTACAACGGACGATCTTGGTATCAATATCTCCTTCTTCTGCTGGGTGCGCATAATATATTGTCGATAAATTCTTTTTCCTTTCGTGGTATCCGTCAGGGCATCGTTTCGTCGACGAGTGTTCTATCAGCAGTGCCAGAGACCTATATTAATTTTGAAAGGGAGAACCAACGAGATGATGGACTTTCTAAGTTTCATAGGAGGTTACTGAGTACTAATGCTCAAAGACAACGATTCGTAACGGGCAAATATCCGGTCTATATTTCAATTCGTGACTCGCCGACGAAACGATGGCTTTCCATGGCAAAACGAAGAATAAAGAGTGATGAAGATACAAATAGCTCTGCTCAAGTTTATGTAAATGGTACTCTAGTGGATCTATCTATGGCTTCATTAGATAAGCTTGGTTGGTTGGATGACGACGAAGGCGTCTGTTACTCTCTGGAACTTATTGCTGAAATACATACAAAGAATCCTTGTTATGTAAATATTTTACCTAGTGTTAATGACATAAAAGCCGGGAATAGTGTGCGAATACCTGGAAATGACATTTTGTGGGTTACAGACTTTAGCCTAACCCGACCAGGTGGAGTATCGAAACTAGATGTGAAGACGGGAGATTTGAGTAAGATCTCCTCATGGCTTACGTGGCCAAACGAGGTAACCCATGTACCAGTCCAGTGTTATTCTCCACCTGTACTCAAAGAAAACAATCAAGCATATGATCATTACGTTCTTTGTTCATGTGATGAAACTGATAACGAGATAAAAAATATCTTTACGCAACAAAACATGGAAAACGCTCTTCTAGTTACAGATGGATTTCTCGTTCCTGGTCGTGACGATGGAGGAGTGTTCGTTGTAAAAGAACCCGGAACTGGCAGAGAATGGAAAGTTTGCATTTGTGGTAACGACGAAACAGGGTGGTATTATCACCGTGCTATCTGGATAGATCTCACAAATGACGGGAGACAGTCAGTGTTGGCTGCTCGTGCGCGAAGTCCGATACCGGGGAGACCTCTTGAAGAAAATGTCGGAGAACTTGTATTTATTGAGCGACCACGCCCGTATCGTTACGATGAAGAGACAGGTACGCCGTTGGATGTAGACGGTACTGTGTTCGATCCATTTGGACCTAGGCACTTACCTTGGAAAACAACAATCTTGGACGAAGGTCCTGATGTAATGTTTTGTGTTGCCGACTTGGATGAAAAAGACAATTCCGTAGAAATTATAGCAAGTCAATTTTTCGGCAAAAAAGTCACTCTTCACTCTGTAGAAAAAGGCCTCAATCCGCGGGTCAACTTTAGTCGAGTCATTGATGACCGATGCGGTTCATCTTTCAGTGCTATTCTTTCCGACCTACGACCAAACTGTTTGTCGATAGAAGATGAAATCGACCCCAAAGTCATAGATAATGGAAGTACAATTCAGACCCTTTCAGCTGGTGACACGTTTTCACATTTGCTTGTCACAAGTCACGAATGTTCGTTTGAGGATAGTATAGAAGGAGAATCCGTTGGTGAAAGTCATGTCCGTGACGATTCGTTTGTATCTAATGTAGAGGTGGGAAATCATTTGAAATATCCTGGGACCGGTGGGTCGTTATATGCATACCGGGTACCATCATCTTGGGAGACAGATCAGTGGGAGAGAAATATTATCGCAACAGGATTTCGTGTGAGAGGTCAGCTAGGAAACATGATCAACCCAGGGGCTCCGGGTTTTTGTTACACTTTCTATCCAACTCAAGAGGGTTCTAAGCGTTGGAAACGTCCATATATTGGCATAGCTGGAGACTGTGCAGAAGCTGCGTATATACTTCGCCCAGATGATTCAAATTCTTGTACTAAGAAAGATCCTAACACGAATTATGCGCTTATGTGTGAAATTGAGTGCGGTGGAACCGTAGGTTCTTTAGCATTAAGTTACGAGGATTGCTTCGGCACACCTTCCGAGAAAGGGTGGGCGAAGATGTACATACCGTGTTATGAGAGAGATCGAATATTTGTGTTTGGTATGGGATGTGGAGGAGAGGAAGGCACCTAGACGAATAATCTCTTAGCCTTCTCCTTTGACTCCATGACCAAGGTTAGCTTTTCTGAATTTTCATGAGTTTGGTATTTCACTTCTTTACTGTTGCGAGTTGACCAGAAACGTTCACAAAGAGATCACATCCAATCGTACCATTATATCTAAGCCATCAAGTAGATGAGTTTGGTCCAACTCGCTGGTGCTATTTAGTCGGTAAAAAAAAGATGAAGAAATGTTCTCGGAGGAGATTTACAAGTTTGCGTCCTCAACAGATTCCTATAATTAACCACTCAACATCTTGAACTCACAGGGGCTGACATATCTTTAAACAATAATAATAACGAAGTAACATAAAAAATAACACGAATCCAACACAATTTATTTGGATTGAGTAAAGACTGCTCCAGACATATGGCTATCATCGAACTCTACGGCAATAGTCATCGTTTGATACAATTTTGCAGGACACTTCCCGTAGAGGCGAACGTATATTTCCGTTAAGGCTGAAGATGGTGGTGAATGCATATGGTCGGAGTAATCGTTGTTCAATTTACACGGTTTATTTGGGTTCGTGTAATTGCTGGTAATATGTGAAAAGCAAACGCGATCCAGATGGGTATGATTTCTACACAAGAATATAATGTTCAACAAGAATGATGTTTTTCTTCATTGCCTGGGTAAGGTAACCATCTGAAAATTATTCTTCATTTATCCACCATTAAGGCCCTTCGTTGCTTGGAATGTCCTTCTTCTCTAAGTATTTTTTTCTGTATTTTTGAATTGTTATGAAATGTCGAAATGCTGCTACCTCCTCTGTCTACACCCCGCGTTCCACCGAGCATAGTCGAGCTCTTTGCGTTCTATTTCATAAATAAGCACAAACTCGTAGCAACTAGAGTCTTGGAACTTCCTCTCTAAATCATATGAAAATGATTTGAACAATTCTTTTATTTACTACATCGTCTGGATACATTTTAAATTTATTCTTAATTTACATTTACATTATTGATTACTTGTTAATTCACTTGCAGATGTTCTTTCTTCACTAAATCCTTTGGAAGTGTCTTTCTTATCAAAGACTTTGTCTGAAATGTCCCATTCTTCTTTGTCTGCGTCCTGTGTTCTACGCATTGCCCTTGCATTTCTTACCAGTTTACAAGCCTTCGCAGATACGTCGAGCTCTTTGCATTCGTTTTCATGAATTAGCACAAATTTGTCGCGACCAGAGTCGGGAAATGTTCCTCTCGTCGTCATAGGAACCAGTTGGCACCACTGAAGATCGGGCAAATAAGTGAGCACATAATAATACTTGTAGGTGGTGCCGTAAGGTGTATCATTCGGATCGAGCTGGACTACTCTGTTGAAAAGTTTTGGGGGCTTCTTCTCTCGCTTTATCTTCTTTATTTTCTTTTCTGCTAATTTTTGGGAATCCGGCGAAACGGGTCTAAGCAACGGATGTTTCTCGTAGAATTCTTTCAAGGCAACCTCGTACGCTGCTTGTTCTTTAATGTGAACCAACTTCGATTTGGCGTAAGCCGCTTCATACGGTTGTTTGTCTTTAACCGACATTCCACGCCATATGGATGAGAACAATTTTGTTGCTTCCGTGATTGGCTTTGGAACTGAGTCGCCGAGTCTCTTGCGTTCCTCTCTGGCAAAAACAAGAAATGGAGCTGCATTTAAAATTGAGTCACCAAAGTCCGGAAAAAATATATTTAGACGCATTTTGTGACTCACTCAATGGTTTTTTCGGAGGATGTGGCTGCTCTGGGTGTAAAATTTTTCGTTTCTTTGACTTCGTCGAAGCCTCTACAAAATTTTCAGAGTTGATTTTTGGAGATTTTGTCACTGTAGCATTTGTTGTTTCAACCTCCTTAGCATTCTCTGGAGGTTTCGAAACAATTATTTCGATAGGTGCAGGTTGAGAAGAAGCGATAGGTCCCCACTTTTTCCCTTTGCTCGGTTTTCGTGTGCGGTTTAGTTTTTGGGCCATCATGTAAGACGGCTCATGAACGGGTTCGTCTGGAAAATTCCAATGCATGTAAGCAACCTTATCCATATCATGTTCTCCTTTGTCTTCATTCTTCGGCACAAACACTTCTGTATTTTTCTTGAGCCTCGACGAAGGCACTAATCCAGGATACAAATAATGATTCAAAAATATCAAATCCCATACATCCACCTTATGGAATGACGCAACTTCCTTAAGGGTCATGATATGTCTATTAGTATGCCACGTAAAAACAGGAGAAGAAACAATCTTTGGTTCTTGTACCGACTGTACCGAATCGTTATCAGACTTGGACGCTTTCCCACCCACTCCGGAATCCTGTTGCTCGTCCGTCACGGCACCCACTCGCACAAAGCCCATTTTCTCATAAAATGGAATACTATTATCCGTTGCCTGCAACGCACAAAATTTGAACATACCCTGCGTCGAAGAAGACAGCCCCTCAATGTACTCTATCGCAAGCTCCACCAACAACTTTCCACACCCGAGTGCCCCAAGAAGCGAAATTTCCGCTATACGAGGATACACTACACCTTCATTATACACATCTCCACATCGAACGCATGCCTGCAACGCCTTAGACAACGACCCATCCTCATCCACAGCCACATCCTTCTTATCATATCCCTCAAAGCACCTCGGGTGGGTACTATCCCACATAAACCCCTGCTGCCAATTCGTAAAGGTCGTAAACGTTACAAACCCTTGCAATTGCCCGCTATCTACCGTACGCACCAAAAACGCATGAATGGGATCATCCACATCTAGCCGATCGGCCATGTACTCGAGACATAGCGGTTTACTCGTGTTACTGCTATGTCTTCGTGGCGCTTCAGTTCCATCAACATGGTTAATATTATCATTGGCATTATCCCCGTTATTTTCCTTATCTTCGTTACTGTCACACTGATTATTGTTACCATTGTTACTCATCATATTAAGATTCTTTTCATTCACTCGACGCACGGCCTCATTGCACAGGAGTAACATTTCTGCCATACACTCCTGCAGATACTCTCGATCGGACGTGTAGTACACCTTAGAATCCTGCGGTCGGTTTTTATTGTAGTACGGGACATTGTGTATTTTATAAGGAGGCGGATTCAGCGGTTTTAATGAGAATCGACGTGCCAATGCGGGAGGACCCATGATCGTTATATATAGATAGATATATATCAGTGGAGGAGAAGGAGGTTTGCAAAGCGCTCCGTTGGCGGTGCAGGTAGAGAGGTTGTTAGTTGTTAATGGTGAATGATGGTTGTTCTTCCAAATTTGGTTGTCAGTTGTCACTGTCTCTATGTGTGTGTGTGTGTGTTTTCGTTTTTCATTACCGGTATTGTGTTTTCGATGGTGAGTTCCGATGCCGCCGTGCCCCCCCCACACAGCTATTTAGCGCACGATGTACGAGGACGTACGGTACAGTGGAGTGCTAAAACGGTTCTCTCTGTCTGTGTGTGAGAGAGAGAGAAGACGTGTACATACGTACAAACTCGTACATACCGGTATTCAAAATTCAAAATTCAAATTTCTGCAAACGTAGAACAAATAGTGTTTGTAATTGAGTTTGCGTATATGAGTGTACGAACTGACAGACAGACAATCATGCTTATGTTAAGATTAAAATCCCACTCCGTGACTTTTCTAGCTCTCTACCAAATACGGTTGTAATAACGCTGTTATGTTACGCCACTCCCTAACTGTACTGAAGGTGTACTGTTCAAAAGATCGATGGTAGTTAATAGAGAATGGAGCGAACTAAGTACAGTATCCGATATGGTATAACCTGGGTGTTAGTTCATTATTCTCTTAATAGAACGGGAATAATCAAACTTGATCTTTCAGCATGGTATCATGATTCACGTATCGTCGTCGACGTGTCGTACTTGATGATCGATCTTGTTCGGAAATTCGCAAATGCAACTCCGCCAGGAAAATTCGTTCCTAGAAACGTAGAGGCAAGCCCACCACACAAGATCTCCAGCTTCTGGAAACGGCTAATCATGGTCTTCCACTAGTTGCAGAATAATTTCTTAGTACCTGGAGGCCCTGCCTATATTACAAAAAGATGGCCATTAATCACACTCAATGATGCGAAGGGCATGAATGAGCATGAACCAAGGTACTCACCGACAAAAATTTTGGAGCGACGTACCAGAGTCAATCATTATTACTAAGATTAAGCTTAGGTCATTAGGATCAGCTTATAAGAATGATGAAGCTATAGTTTTAACCATTGATTTAGCTTGGGCTCGGTGTGGCACGTCGATGTTCATGGCGTCGTGATAGGTATTGTAGCAAAATACTACCTATGTGGTAGTGAAACACCCTCGCACGCTGCGGCGCGTCATTAGCGATAAAGCGAAAAAGATCAAAGAATGCGCATTGCCCACGCACATCTTGAGATTTTTTTAAATATTTGTATCGTATCTTCTTGTGATACCATGAACTTTGCGTCATGCTGTTGGGTGGAGATTACACAGCTCTTCGAGTATTATACGCTTTGGGCAAGCACATTGACAGCCGGGGTAGATGCTGGCTATTTTTGTTTCGACTATTGAGGCGACGTCAAAGATTATGCATATTAAAAGTAGAGGAGCATTGGTTTTGATTTTTCCTTTTGGCTTGTCAGTTGTAATCAAACATTAACGGCTCCCGATATTGCTTCTGGTTGTACAAGGTATGCAGCGCCACTCTCGAGGGTCAAAACTATGTCGTTTGAATGATATCGGAGCGTGACATTTTGATAAGTCGACAGATAGTCGAATAATTGATAAGTGCGTAATGTTGTTGCTGTCGTCGGGCTAGCTTGTTCTAATTATATTTTATTGAGTGCTGGCTTGATCCAAGGGTCAATATCGGAGTAGAAGTTTGAAGTGCCAGCGATTGATTAGATACGTTTTATTTCTTTAAGTTGAGAGTTGGTTTTCTTTTTGTTTTCGTTGACAATTGTGGACTTTGTTGCCCGTAGGTTGGCGCCAGCCATGCATGCGTTGAGTATTGAGGTCGATTCGGTGCAGCATGTATTAGAGTAGAAGTTAACAAATAGCATAAAGTTGAAAAAAATTATATTATTTATTGCTACTCTCACGTAATTTTGCATTGATACGTCATCGCATCCTTCTTTATATTTCCATTTTAGATTCAGATCACAGTATAGATTGCCTTCCCTGTCCGCCATACATTCGTATTTTAACGTGATGGTAACGATGAGATGGTCTGCTTCACCTTTGGTGAAGTATTTCACACTGAAGGCATCGACGCAGAGGATGAAAGTTGTTTTTGTTTGATGTTTCCGAGATACGGCACATGGGTAAGTCACCGAATAGTGCAAGATGTTCAATCAGATCATTGCATGCCATGATTCCCGCCTCTTGTAATCCATACATTCCTTTTCTAATTTCGAAATAGACGAGCTCATTATCTGGCTCGATGGCGAGGTCGTATTCATATTGAATTTCGATACATGAGTATATCAAGGTAAGATCATTTTATATCTTTTCTTACGTATTTTTCATCTTTCTTTTCATCTGATATAGTGCTATTAAGATGTATTTTGATGTCCAGGATGCTAGTGGCAGGTGACATTAGATCTTCTGGATAACCAAATCGATCACAACCTACTGTCATGCGGACGCGATATGTTTATGTTTTCTGTGGTCGCTAGTCACAGATAAAATTGGCGCATGTGAGTTTTTTAGTTTGTCGGATGGCCTGTGTTCGGATTGGCAAAATGGTTGCCCTGCTGAATATTCGTTATGCCGACGGTCCGCCTTTTCCCGCTCCGGGTGGGAGTGAGTGACCGAATTCATTTGCCAGACTGTGTAGCCATGTTAGTTGTTTTGGTCCTTTTTTGTGAAGTTTCCTGCGCATCCTTTTACGGGCGTGTCTGTGGGTGTGTTGTTGTGATGTTTGTATGGGTCGATTGTGAGGTTGCTTTTGTGGCGAGTGGTTGATTGGATGTATCTGACATCACATCGGCAGTAGCCTCAAATATATTTTTCGTTTATGTCGGGATGCAGGTCGTGCATCTGGAGATGCATCGGGTAGTATAGTTGATACTAGTACTGATGTGGCATAAGGTGCGTGCGGCATATTTTTGGATACTCCTGTGTCTTGCTCTGACGTTTCATGTGTGCCTGACGTTGCATCGATTGCAGCCTCAAATATATCTTTCGTGCGTGTTTGGAAGCATATCGTGCATCTGAAGACACAATGGGAGGTATATTATGTTCTGTCATCGATGTTGTGTCAGGTTTGTAACTCGTTTTTTTCAAAATTTTCATTTCGTACGGTGATTTTTGTTGCGTAGTTGGGCGTTGCTTTAGCAGCGGTATCAAAGACATTATTTGTTCTGTATTTAGATGCATATCTTTGTTCTGTATTTAGATGCATATCTTTTGTTTGGAAATGCCAAGGAAGGTTTGTTTGATGCTGCTGTTGACGTTGCGTCGCGTATTTGTGGTTATTCTTTGATCATCCTCATTTCTTTTACTATCTTTGTGTCTTGTACTGGCTTTGTGCCTGTCATGGCGCTTAATGTATGAAAATCAGTGACGCGTATTAAGATTCGTACAATTATGCGTTCATGATGGAAAACCAAGAATGAGTGTTGGACAGGGATTGCGTGTGCTTTTTTTAATTTTGTGGACTAGGTCTTATGCGTTTTGACGAATGTGTAACTTATAGGATCAAGATGTAACCAGTTGACATTTGTCGCATTTTTTGCTGAATTTGTTATAGGAATGAAAATTTTGAAGGATCGGTATTACTCAAAGAAGGGGAAAAGGCTATATGCTTCTACGACGTGTGGTGCCCATCTTGAGGGTCGTTGGGTGCACGCAGTAGAGCAAAATCTTCGTCATCAGGGGGGGGGGGCAAACATATCATCATTGTTGTCATCATCTTGATCATGGGTGCCATCATCATAGAAAAATTGACCACGTCTGTACTCATAAATAAAATTGCCTCGACGTAGTATCGGCTTCTTTTGCTTCATTGCGATTGCGTGGACTCGCTCCTGGACGGATGGAGTGATTGCAGGGTAGGGTTTGAAAGTGCGACCGTGGACAGTTGCTCCAGTTTCCAGGGATATAAAAGACCAGGTGCCCGTAAGGTAGGCCTAGAGGGCGAGAGCACCGATGGTACGGGTTCTCGTGCCATTTGTAAATTCATTGTCAAGAGGTAATTGACCATAATGAGCGAAAGGATATTTGAGATTCACATTACAGTCAAGATTTGGGCGGTTGTCGATGATGTTACGATGAGTGAACTCTTGAGAGATGCCTGATTCGGATGGGAAACCATTTCTGTTGATGATGGTGCAAAGGAGGAGGCCTCTAGTCATTGAATTTGGGAATCGTTCAAAAGGAACTCCATGAAGACCAGCTCTGGTGTCTTCTTTAGTGGTACGAATGCTTCGCTCCACCTCGGGCACATATTTTCCTTTAGCAACGGTATGGAGATGAGCTGGGAGCACCATGTTACGGATAGGTTCGAATTCGTTGTCGGCATTGACTTGAGCGATACGGAAACCAAAAGAACAACTATTATTGTCGGCATTGACTTGAGCGATACGGAAACCATGAGAATGATAGATGTTGCGGACCAGTGTATAGGAAGAAAATAGTTGTTGTTGCGGACCAGTGTATAGAAAGAAAATAGTTGTTCTTGTGGTTTCCGTATCGCTCAAGTCAATGCCGACAACGAATTCGAACCTATCCGTAACATGGCCCTCCCAGCTCATCTCCATACCGTTGTTAAAGGAGAACATGTACCCGAGGTGGAGCGAAGCATTCGTACCACTAAGGAACGTAAAGTAAATCGTATTCACTCAATTGATTTTTTTCTCTAGATTTCTTTTCATTTCTACCAGAAGTCAAGTTAGAGTACGAGCTCCGTTTGCATCCAGCACTTCATAACTAGTGGAAGGAGATTTTCCGAAAATTGGTCTTTCAACATCAAATAAAAACAATGAAAGCTTTGAAAGGTTGCTCTTGACAAAACATTGGATTCAAAACTTGTGTGGCTCTGAGAGGGGAAATCCACGACATCTGACACCAGAGTCATTTGAAATCTAAATTTTCCCCAACAAATTGAATCGCATTTAAGTATTCCAGTTCAGCATCGCATTGAGGTATTCCAGATCAGCCTCTGTGCTTTACTGTTTTATCAATATATGTATTGCAGTTCTAAGGATAGAGTAAATTGATCTTGGATCTATGGCCTAAATACAGAGCAATTATTGACATTTTTTTTGCTCATTGTACATAAATATGCAAATGTGTAGATGTGTAAATGCAAATGATTCTCTGACCATACGTAACTATTATCTTTTTTTTATGTAACGGATAAGATATGTAACGCCTGTGTCATTATGTATCTCGGAATACTCCATTGATCCTTACATTTTAATTTTATCGTTATAAGATCCTGAGAGCGGTTTTCCGAGCACAAAAAACTGTTGTTTGCAATTAGAGACGAAGATGATCCATTTCAATATTCTTTGATTTCATATTTGCGCAATTTGATTCTATATTCTCACTTGAGATACATGTTCTTTTATAATGAGCTTCTAAAGCTGTTTCTAATTAGTGATTCAAATTGAACACCTACTTTTCAATCTCATTTTTCATTTTATTGTTTTCAGTTGCGTAGGTGATTGCGATTGCTAGAGGTGTTAACTGCCAGCAAAATTCTTAACTATACTATACTAACTATTCCCAATTTAAATCTAACTATACTGACAAACAACTGCCAAACAACTGCCACGTAGA
>Ga0209092_10001700_pt1 | contig 21027 bp, 12 predicted proteins | sample FraStrMetagenome_FD_187446 | JGI IMG/M metagenome (GOLD analysis project Ga0209092, IMG submission 187446) | Marine eukaryotic phytoplankton communities from Arctic Ocean - Fram Strait ARC3M Metagenome (SPAdes) (version 2) | ecosystem: Environmental > Aquatic > Marine > Oceanic | place: Fram... | reverse complement strand
TTTGCAGTTTGCTTCATTTTATCATCTCGTTATTGCAACAAAAAATTGATTCGATTTGATTACTCCAAATTTACCGGATTTGTAAAATTGGTTTTACTACGAACTTTAAAATTACTTAACAAAAAAAATATTTTACTTAACAACACTTTTTTGTAAAACAAAAGATTACAAAGTACCATATGGGGTTAAAACGGTCTTACTGCATGGTTAGATAAATACAACCGAAAGACAATCGAAAACCTATCGAAAACAATCAAAAACTTACAAAACACTTATATGGATATTTTCCAGTCATATATGGACCAAGCAATGCGATCGTATTTACAAAGATAAAGATGAAAGCTAAACACTGTGTTCCGAGGAGCTCAAATGGTGGAATTGGTCCTACCTTAGAATCCCAAGAAATTAATTTCAATGTAAAGATTTATGTCTTCATCTTAATTTGCCATATTTTCTTTCTCACTAGCTAGATCGTTGAAGACATTTGCATTAGAAATAGTACTCACTATTAGAGCCAAACACCACGAAAAATAAAAGATGGAGGCGATTGAAAATTGAACAAAAAGCAAAAAATGCCATGTGCCAAAGAAACTTGTATTACGTATGTCTAAATTTTGGGCCCTCTAGCACAGTCTACTGCCGGAGAAAACACTGTAAACTATAACAGAAACCAACAAACAAACGTATGTCTAAATTTAATCTAAAAACATACGTTAACTAAAAGATTGTTATCGTACAAAAGAACGAGTCACTAATCCATTTGTTTAGCCGTAGCACCGCCTATTCATTCTCTGTAAACAGTTTTATCGATCTTACATACGACTAAAAAAAATAAATCAATCGTGCATGATATAAGTTTCTTATAATACAGCTTTATTAAAAATCCAGTACAACATACTTCAAATTATTATTAATTAGAAGATAAGTGTTTTAATTTGAAGTGAAATTTAGGGCTGGACTGGACGATTCTTAATATTGTTAAGATAAAAACTTGAGCAAAAACCATTCTCATAAAATTGAGATCACTTTGAATTTCTTAATCAAAATAGGAATTGAACATTTTAACATGGATCTCAACATCGATGTTTGTCTATTCAATGAAGGCATCCAGAATGCTCCTCTCATGCTTGTTTCTTTTTCTTTTGGAATAATAGTTTTAGCTGCAATTCTGGGCCATATAGGGTCAGACTTTCCTTTGTCGCAACTTGGTAATCGACACAATAAAAATGGATTAAGCAGCTATTTGATTCATCGTGCCACAACAGGAATAGGAGTAAAAGGATATGATTCGTCTCTGGGGACATTTGCACCACCTATTCGATTGCTATTTCACTTCGCAGGGTTTCTTCTATTTTATGGAGCAGGAATATTAATGCTGTCTTTGTTACCTATGGCTCAAGTTGGTTCTAAGCTTTGCTGGAAGAGTGAGGGTCTGTTAGCAGGCTTTCCCTTCGATTTCATTGTACTCAAAGACGTTCTTTTTTCGAATCTATTTATGATGCTCCAAGGACTTAAAATTTGGATCATGGATCTCAACATCGATGTTTGTCTATTCAATGAAGGCATCCAGAATGCTCCTCTCATGCTTGTTTCTTTTTCTTTTGGAATAATAGTTTTAGCTGCAATTCTGGGCCATATAGGGTCAGACTTTCCTTTGTCGCAACTTGGTAATCGACACAATAAAAATGGATTAAGCAGCTATTTGATTCATCGTGCCACAACAGGAATAGGAGTAAAAGGATATGATTCGTCTCTGGGGACATTTGCACCACCTATTCGATTGCTATTTCACTTCGCAGGGTTTCTTCTATTTTATGGAGCAGGAATATTAATTCTGTCTTTGTTACCTATGGCTCAAGTTGGTTCTAAGCTTTGCTGGAAGAGTGAGGGTCTGTTAGCAGGCTTTCCCTTCGATTTCATTGTACTCAAAGACATTCTTTTTTCGAATCTATTTATTATGCATCTAGTGGTCTATTTAATTGCTTGGATGTTGTATACTCGTCTTACTTTAGGAGTATCCCATCCTGGTGGACCTCGTGAGCATAAGATGAGAAGATCACCTAAATGGGAAAACAAAAACACACGTATTGAGGATATTGATACTAATACCGATCCCAAAATTTATTGGCGTTGTGATGTATCTCATGAGTCACATAAAATCACTCATCATCAGTTTCAAGAAGACATATCAGAATGTGAGGGAAAGCCGATATTTTCACCAGCGGGTGCATCCGGACCAGGAAACCAGGGTGTGTCAATTAAGGTTGGTCTTTCTGGTGAACCTGATGGAAGGCAAATTTGGTCTTGGGCTAGACCTAAAGAAAATTGTAAAAAAATAAAAGTTGATGAAAATGTTGTTGATATGATGGCATTGAGTGGAAGAAAGAAAGGCTTTAATCCCAACATCAATCCAAACAGGTAATGTAAATGTGATCCTACTTTATCATGAAGAAAAAAAATCTCACACTGCACAACCATTTACCTATATGAATTAGTTCTGATCAGATTTTTCGTGCGCAACAAATACGTTCTTATCTTGAGGCTGGAAAGGAGCCTCCAAATGTCAAAGAAACGCCTAAAACTCCTGCAGAAGCTGCGAAGAAAGCAGTACATTTCTTTTCTATGTTACAAACTGAAGATGGACACTGGGCTGGAGATTACGGCGGTCCTCATTTTATGGTACCTGGTCTTATTTTCACTTGGTAGGTTATTTTCCATATAATCTTTATTCTCTATTACCTGCTCAATTAGAACACCACATTTGTTATGTTAGGTATTTAATGGGAAAGCCTGATCTAATGCTAGATTCTGAGCATTGTGCTTTGATCAAGCATTATTTGCTTGTCCATCAGCAGTCAGATGGTGGATGGGGAACTCATATTGAATCACCGTCTACATTGTTTGGGACCGTTTTGAGTTACATCTCATTACGCTTACTTGGCTGTGAAGTCGAAAGCACTGCATGCGTCAAGGGAAAAAAATTCATTCGCGATCAAGGTGGTGCAATCATGGCTAGTAGCTGGGCAAAGTTTTGGATGTGTCTGTTAGGGTGCATGGAATGGGAAGGTAAGTAATACTGTTTTGCATTCTGCACGATATTTCTTGCAAAAAATGAATACGCTTATGAGAATTTTATTGTGCTTTGTACGAAGGTCACAATTCTGTGCCCCCAGAAATGTTCCTCCTACCTAATTGGTTTCCATTCCATCCTGGACGTCTATGGTGTGCTTGCCGCATGGTATATCTTCCAATGGGATTTTTATATGGTAGTAGATATGTCTATTCTAAGGCAAAAACGGATCCATTGATCAATGCACTGAAAGAAGAGGTGAGAACCTAATTTTGACTCTCTTGACCACCGAATGTGTCATTCAATTTTGCTGTTCACTTATCATGCGCATATTTTCTCGTCGCTACATGTCATTTCCATGCTAGCTTTATTGTACACCATATGATTCTATCCCTTGGGGCTCAACTCGACATATGATAGCCGATATGGATAATTACTCTCCTATGCCTTTGGCAATGCGCACTTTGCAAAATTTGCTTTCCTTGTATGAAAATTGGAGTATTTTTCAGCCAATTAAAAATTTTGTAAGAGCTAAAGGCCTCAAATTTGCATTTGAGTACATGGCTGCAGAGGATCTACAAACGAATTTCATCTGCATTGGAGCCATCAACAAAGTTTTGAATCTAGTATCCGCATTCAGCGGTGAGTAAATGGACGTGTGGGAGCGCTTCCTCGTTCAAACGTTTTTCATACACTCAAACATATTTTTTTATGTTAAGAATATCAAACTATTAGTCACCCCATCATACAAAACCATATATTGAGAATTCCTGATTATCTTTGGGTTGCTGAAGATGGAATGAAAATGCAAGTTATTAATGGGAGCTCGTGTTGGGATTCCTCTTTTGCTATTCAAGCTATAGCTGAGTGTCATTTGCTTGATGAGTTCCCTGAGGTGTCGAAAAAGATGTGGGCCTACTTAGAACGATCACAGATTTTATCGACAGATGTCTCAAAGTGAGTTTGAGTTTAAGCTTTAAATTTGTCCTTGCTGAAGCATTTGTTGACCTCAAACCGTTATGCCTGATGTCATTTTTAATGCTATGAAGATCAACCCCCGCCTTTTTGTTTGAGTCTCCTATCAATCGGGCCAGATTTTATCGTCACACCTCTGCTGGTGGTTGGCCTTTCAGTACTAGTGCGCACGGTTGGGCAGTTAGTGATACTACAGGAGAGAGCTTAAAAGGGACACTTGCATTAGCTCATTCTAAATGTGTTCAAGATGCTGTTACAGATGGCTCTTTGGAATCCATTGGTGAAAAAAGATTCCAAGACGCAGTTAATGTAATTCTTACACTTCAAAACGAAGATGGAGGTAAGAACGATTAGAAATGTGTCTCTTTGCGTGTAAAACGATTTTTTTAACAGACTTTCGTTCAACACTTTACTGATAATTTAGGGTGGTCAACTTTTGAGAACAATCGTGGTTTTGGTTGGTATGAGCAACTTAATCCAAGCGAAATATTTGGAGACACTATGGTTGATTACTCTTACGTCGAGTGTAGTATGGCATCCATGACAGCTCTTACTGAATTCCATGCTATTTTCCCCGCTCATAGATCGAAAGAAATTGAATGCAGCATAAGACGAGGGAAGGAATTCATTAAGAGTATACAAAGACCAGACGGATCTTGGTATGTATAAGATGTCTCTGGAAGTTTTCGTAAATCCGATCATAACTCTGATTATAAATATTTATCGTTTTTCGTTTAGGTATGGCTCTTGGGCATGTTGCTTTACTTATGGATGCTGGTTTGGTGTCGAGGGACTTGTAACAGCTGGTGAGCCTATTGATTCTCCAGCTCTAAAACTTTGCTGTAAATTTCTCTTATCGCATCAAAGAGAGAATGGAGGTAAGTTGTCATATAACATAAAACATGCATTCATAAGAAAAAAGCTAATCTCATTATTTATTATCAAAGGATGGGGAGAAGATTTCACATCATGCTATGACAAAAACTATGCCGAAAAAGGAATGTATAGCTATGGAGATGACGGAAGTGGGGTTGTGAACACTGCTTGGGCACTTCTCGCTCTTTCGTGCGCCAAGACCTCAGACATAAACGCAGTGAAAAGGGGAGTAGCTTACTTAATGGCGAGGCAGTTGCCTAGCGGTGACTGGCCTCAACAAGGCATATCAGGGGTTACTAATAGATCTGTTGGGATCACTTACACATCCTATAGAAACGTGTTTCCCATCTGGGCTCTTGGTAGATGTATAGAAACTTATGGAGACGCAATTAGTGCACAAAAGTAGCTTGTTCATATGTTCAATACATTTGCTTTGCAAATATAGTTGGAATGCATCCAGCAGCTTAACATGGGTCAAAAGTAAGAGACTACCTTTAAGATCAATTAACCATAAATATGAAACTACGTATCAACTTAAATATGTGAACTAAAACATCTTTCAATTTTGCAAACAATCAAGTGGTTCCGGAACAAGAACCCAACTTTACATGTACATAGAAAAAACTTCTTTTTTTGTGTTCACTTCTAGATTTTGCTGTAATTTTTCTGCATTATCAACTAGCAAATTCGGCATCCCTTTTTCTATTGGTCTCTTCAAGAATTATATAACCTGATCTCTTCTCTAGAGGCTATTGTGATCAATTAGGTATTTTATTGATTTTTGAAAACTTAATACTTTGGATGATGACGAGATTCATTTCTTGTTGGTAAATCCTAATACTGCTGCCTGCCTTTATTACTTCCCGAAATAACATATGAATGAAGTCGTTTGAAGATTACCGATGGGGACTGTGGATTTCTATTTTTCTTTGGTCTTTAGGACAAAACAAAAAATGATGAAGATGTTTATTTTTTTATTTGTAATATCTTTCTCTTTTTTCCATCCATATAAAAACATTGTTGTCTTTTGAGAATGAAAGTCTCTTGGATACTAAATTCACTTCTAAATTGTTCCTTCACATCATTTGTTAGATTTTTTTACATGACATTTTCCGATTTCATTTTATGTAGAACAAATAGTTTCCAGCAGACATTTCGCCGTATATACCCCTCTAAATTTACATGTACTACATGTATATCTCAAAATTCCCTTAAGTTGTGCAATGGTATTTCGAGCGTTATTCCATCGCATCGCAGAATTAGATCCACGAACTCGAAAGGATTTGGTAACTGAAATTGAAGAAAATCTACAATCTCCTTCCCATGAACTATCCAACGACAGTCATAATGAATCTGAAGAAAATCTCAACATACAATTCGAAGCAACGAAACAAGCACTAGAAACATCGCAACAGCAATATGAAAAAATGGTCCAATTGGCACAATTTTTATCCATGCGAGAAAAGTCCTATCGTGAGCTACTTGATAAAAGGGAAGAGGGTATTCAAGCAAAGATTATTCAGCTCCAAGCGGATTCTAAAACTCTTGGAATAAGAAAGGATGAAGAAGCATGCAATTTGAATGTATGTACCAATGACGAACAAATACAAGCATTACAAACACAACAAGATAAGGATATGGCATTACTGGATTCAGTGAATGAGAACTATTCATCAATAAGGCAGAATATTGCAATTTTAGGGAGAAAAATAGAGGGATTACAAAACACTATGAAGGATATTGTACAAAAACGAAATGAATTGGAGGAATTTGTAATGGAAGCACGAAAAGTTCAAGAGGAAGAAGATATCAAGATTCAAGAAATGCTATCTCAACGTGAAAATCATGGGTTGAATAGTGGGGATATTGAATTGAAATAACAATAGTTTTACGGAATCAAGATATCTTTCGATTGTGATGTAACTCTATTATTATTATTATTATTATTATTATTATTATTATTATTATTATGCAAAGAAACATCTAAAGTATAAAATTCATCAAGATGGCAAATGAAGACACTTTCATCGTGATTACCATGCAAGGAAAGTGGATTATGAAGTTGCGAAAGATGTGATTTTGTAGAAAACTAATGGTACCAATCAGACTCCTCTTTTTTGCGTCCATAGATACAACAATGAACCCAATAGCATCATCGATGAGGTTCTAAGCAGAAGAGTGAATTATAATGACACAAAGTATTTCTCTGTGTTTGTCATTTGGCCCTGCTCTGGATTCTTCAATTGAAGCAAAAGGTACATTTCATGGTTACGGCAAAGACTCGGATGAACACACTCCAGCTTTTGGCAGGGCTTTTTTTGACTTCGTGAAAAACATTCCGGATAAAACTTTCCCGAGAAAGTCTCTCATGATGCATAGTATGGGAAACCATGTGGTTTTTGACGGAGCGTGTTACCAAGATGCCCCACAAGTTCAATTCGAAAACATATTTATGGTTGCTGCAGTAAGAATGAAAACGAAATTATTTTGCATATATTTTTCTTTATCACTCAATGTTCTTTCTTCATTTTGCCATACATTATAAAGGATGTCCCTCACGATATCTTTCATAAGGATCCTGTCGAAAGCTACTGGGGGAACAACAAAGCGAATAATTTTTATCAGATAATGAAGAAGAAACTGATTGTAGTATTCCACAACGGAACTGACAAGGCTTTAGCATGGTCCTCTTGGTATGAGAATAATGAAAGAAGGATTGGACAGAGGGGAATGGGGACTTCTAGGAATTGGCGTTAGAAAATAGTTTATGATCCAGAAGTTCTCCTTGACAAGTTTAAAAGTTGTCATGTAAACGAGGATTGCAATTCTTGGGCAGGAGCATATGTGGGTACAGGCCATGGCTATCAATTTGAGCCCAAAGTCATTGAAATTTATAATAGGTCTGCAATTTAAGACACTTGGAAGAGATCCACATCTAATTGCTATGTTTCAGCTACAAAAAACTGATTTAGCTTTTGGAAAGAAATGTAAGAAGTAGGAGTATAAATCAAATTGTCTAGTAGTGTTTTTTTTAATTTCGTAAACATTTTCCCTCGTCAAGTACATGTGAAGGGAAAGTTGAGAAGTGCTATGTTTTTTTTGAACTGAGAGAAATATCTCACATACTTTTTTTCGAATGAAAACATGACTCATCTCTATTCCTGTAAACTGTGAAAAAATTGATTTTCTACAGAGTTCTCTATCTACATGCTTGCAAGAATAGGAACAACAATAGTAAAGTAGTGATTTAGTTGGTCTTGATGGATGCAACATCTATAATCATAATGAAAGTCAATGACAGTTCTACTCATCCTAGATCATAATCCAACATATCCCTTATTGAATTGATTTATACAATTTTAAGAGTCCTATCTTTTACGTGAGTCTCATGTAAATCTTTGACAGCTTGTATATATTTTTCATGATATTCTTGTACCAATGTTTCATCGGGACGTACTCCTTCGATTTTTGGTGTAGGAGTTGGGATGGGTTTACCAATCAATACTTGGATAGGCCGCTTATATGGTAGAGGAGTGAACCATCTTCCATGAAAGATTGGAATAGCAATACCAAATTTACTTTGTATATATCTTCGAAATGTATGTCCATAGGTATAGGTCTGATATAAATCATTGACACCTATACCAAACACAGGAACAATATGAGCTCCATGGGATAATGCTAATCGTATAAATCCTTTACGATTTGATAGGACTACGAAATCTTCACCTATTGTTGTGTGGAGTGATTCCTGTTCTCCTCCGGTGCATACAAAAATAGAATATCCTTTTGACAAAGCTTTGTTGGCAATGGAACGGCTCGCATCGATATATCTCATACTTAAAAATAATTCTCTTACGATGGGAAGATAAAAAACGATAGAAGCGGCCAAACCTATTAATTTTTGTCCTACAAGACCTGGGAATAATGTATCAAAGGGACCATGGGGAAAAGAGAACATATTAAGAGGCCAACAATGAATTCCATGAGGATGGACAGCAAAGATGTACTTTTGGGAAAGTGGGAGTTTTGCATTGGGAGACCATGGAAGACAAGTCATGGGAAAATAATCAAAGTGGGCCTTCATAAATTGTTGAGCGAGCTTCCATGATTTGGTGGAATTATTTGATTTTGACAAAACGGGGATTTGATGATGAGATTTATCCGAAATTAATACTGTGATGATATACTGCAAAAAGAGTATTATAATGATACCAACTATGTAATCTTTGGGTACATAATAAAAGAAGAAATGACATTTTTCCAATTTGAGAATAAGGTAGAAAGAGAGAAGAGGAAGGAATGCCAGACCAAATAATCCTCCTATAACAAATGTACTAATCGATGGAGCCAATGATTGTAGATGGAAAGATCGTCCAAATTTGGAATGTAACACTTGTTGTAATAAGGCCATGGGAAGAATCATACATTCAGAGAGTAGATGTGATAAAAAGGGCAATTTTCTTCCACTGGGATGATGATCATGATGTGTGGAGTGCATCATGGTACGGTATAGTACCCTACTATTCTCTATCGGTGAATATAATTATAACAATTGGTTTCTTTTGTCCTAATTTGCATTCTGTTCCGAAATTCAAACAAATAATAATAATAATAATAATAATATTAAGTATTGGTTAAGAGTGGAACATAGCAATGATGTCAGCAGCACAATGGAACTACATAATGTATATTAATTACTTTTTGTTAAGTGTTATTCATTCCTATGTAAGCTTTTACGAAGCTTCTTATTTTTTTAGTCATCAATATTCGAAGGAAATTTGTTTGTCGTATAGTTTCTACATATAAATCCTACAAAGGTTGAAACAAACTCATGGATGGAAACATTTTTTGCAACAAGAAGATACTTCCACGAGCATAATCCTATCCAATACAGAAATGAATATTGAATAAGCTTTAATAACGAATCCAGTTTACTACACAAAAAATCACACATCTTAGAAAGTTGTCATTCATTGACACTGTCCCCTTTCAAAAAAAAAAAAAATCATGACAACTAGGCATCTTTTGTCTCCTAGAGGGAAACATACTCGATCCCTTCTTCGTCATTATTTCCAATGTGGGAACATTTCCAATCATAAACTTACTTCATCATCTTCTTCTTTTTACCGTTTATCTCTCCCAACCCTTCTTCCACAAAAAACTCAAATGAGAAACTTCTCTACAAATCGGTTCCTTTCTTCTGCATCTGCATCTACATCAACTACATCTGCTACTACCCCTTCCTCGTTGAAAGTTTTGAAAGAGTTGAAAGAGTATAACTTGAAGGATCCTGAATGCAACATCCCATCATCTATAATATCAAAATTGGGTAAAAACCTTCATTTGCAAAATAAACATCCTCTGAATACCATCAAAACTATGATTGAAGAGTAAGTAAGAAACATATAATCGAACGATTTTTATCATCAATCACTCAATCTCATTCCATATTTATTATGCTTTCTCTATCCTATATTAATTTAGGTACTACACATCTGAATATACATCCTTCGATAAACTTTCACCCATTGTTACCACTCACCAAAATTTTGATGTGTTACGGATTGGTCCTGATCATGTTTCACGATCTAAATCGGACACTTATTATCTTAATCCAAATGCAGTCTTAAGGACTCATACAAGTGCCCATCAAGTGGATTTATTACAAAACGGTCATGATTGCTTTTTAGTTTCTGGGGATGTTTATAGGTGAGATATATGATTCATTGATGTCACTCATATTTCTATATTCTATACGACAGTTGGAAAAAACTGACTATATTATTCGAATATTTCTGTGGATATTTCATAATGACAATAAATAGGAGGGATGAGATTGATTCATCACATTATCCAGTCTTTCATCAAATGGAGGGAGTGAAATTGTTTACTCCACAAGAATTTAAACATGTGGGTGCTACGTCAGATTTGGAAAAAAGATTATATGTCGAACAGCATTTGAAACAAGGTTTAGAGGGTATGGTTCGTCATATATTTGGTGATGTAGTGAGTTCATTTTTGTTGCAGAATATTGATTCGAATTTTCTGAAATTTTGTTGGATGTCACTCATACATATGGATTCCATTGTGATATAATGATCAATTATTTATACATAAATGATTAGGAAATGAGATGGGGCAATGATTATTTTCCATTTACGCATCCATCTTATGAACTTGAAATCTATTTTCGAGAAGAATGGATGGAAGTATTGGGATGTGGAGTTATTCATCCTGACATTTTAAGTGCTGCCAATCGACTATCATTTGAAAAAAATAACGATGATAAAGCTACTAGTATTGGATGGGCCTTTGGCTTAGGTCTAGAACGTTTGGCCATGATTTTATTTTCCATTCCGGATATACGATTGTTTTGGACGGAGGATACAAGATTTCATTCCCAATTTGAATCTGGAAACATTGTGGATTTTCAACCTTATTCCAAATATCCTCCATGTTTTAAAGATGTTTCGTTTTGGTTATCGTCGGAATTTCATTCGAATGATTTGATGGAGATTGTTCGGAATATTACGGGAGATTTAGTGGAGCAGGTTGTCTTACTGGATGAATTTGTTCATCCAAAAACAAATAGGACAAGTCATTGTTATCGAATTTCGTATAGGAGCATGGATCGGAGTTTGACCAATGAGGAAGTTGATCTGATGCAGATGAAAGTAAGAGAGGAAGTAGTAGATATCTTGGGTGTGGAATTGAGATAACGTCGCTTCTTTGTAGCTGAAAATAGATTCTATTGATGTATTAAATTTTTCCCAACCTTGTAATAATCATTGCATTTGCAGAAAAACTCAAGTGAATTCCATCATCAATTGTTTTCAACAATAAATAAAGTTCGGTTTGTGATGATGGCAATGATGGGTACTGAACTAAATCATATTAAAGCATTACTAAACAAATTAAGTTTCTTTCAAAATGGAAAATTCAGGTATATTTGAAGGTATCTCAATCTTGTGAAGTCTCCTTATCCTGCCGCTCGTTGTATTTTGATAAGTATTGTGCTGAACGAACTTGCAGCATAAAGTAAAATGCGGTCATAACATATCAGGTACCACACACATGAAGAAAACCGTGTGGAAGCAGAATTTTCTGTGGAAGAAAGCATCATTCAGATTATAAGATGATTAAGTGACGTCCATGTACGAAACAAAAGTGTATGATGTCATTATAAACAAGTATTATTATATTACAGTTGAGAAATTGCAAAAATTGTCACCATTCTTTCAGGTGAAAAATCTCAGAGGCGAATGCAAAAGGTATTATTGCCACATTTATGACATATAGAACCCACTTCCAAGATATGAGTATCCCACGATAGATTCCTTCAATCGAACATTAAAATCGTCTGATTGTACACGTGCTATTCTCCTCCCTTTTGGTGCTTGGGAGAAGCTTTCCTTTCCCCCTTTTTCTCGTATATGATTCTTCTTGTAAGAAACATCCTTTGGTCATTCTCCTCATCCATCCTATTTGGATGGTTTATTCGATTCCATCATGTGACACGATTCGTGTCAAGATGTGTCTCTCTTTTAAAGATGTGTACGTCACAAATTTTCTTCTTTCCTCCAGTCCTCTTATTTTGAATTCCTGCGTATTGGAGGGTTGAGTGGCAAAATAAAGGAGGAAGGTTGTGCTGACAAAGGCGCTTAGTTGTGTGGCAAGGTCGAACTCCATTGTGAAGTTTTTTTATATATGTATTTATGAATTTGTGTTTGGAAAAAAATAGAATGCTTGTGAATCAAGATTTTCGAATTTGTGCGTCTCCAACGTTTTGAATGGGAATCGCGTATAACCGAAATGATGTTGAATTTTCACGTAGAAAATCGTTCTTTTTGGATACGATCAATTCCTTGGTACATATGTGGAAAATAGAGCACCACGTTACAACCACGTTTATGAATAATGTTTACTATTTATCAAAATAATACCTAAGCAGCTATGTATATACTTAGCGATATCAACGAAGATTATTTCTTGCGTAACTTAATGATTGAGAACCAAAAAATAACATAGGTACTGTAACCTAACTTATTTTTAATAGATATGGTTAATTATATCCAAGATTGATGAGAAGTTCTCAAATCGTGCGCTATTTGATTAATAAACATAATTCTGCATCTAACGGTCTTTTTGTTCGGAATTTAATTGGACATACTTAGACAATTTTGTCTTGCCTAGCAAAACGGTTGGCTCTAGATGCAATTATGATGCTTGAAGTGCTCTCTTAATGTAGAAGAAAGCTCATACATCATACACTTAAGATAGAGAAATATTGCTAAAGTCGTAGTAAAGAAGCTCTAAATAAGGAAATTTTATCCATGTGTATAATGAAAAACTCCGAGAGAGGCGACATATGCCAATTTTCGATGTGACGCACGAACCTAAACAACCTGCCGATAAAAAGCAAGAAGAAAAAAAATGTCAAATGGTGTCATAATAGCTTTTACCACGTAATTGAGGGCAAATCTTTTTCTTTTTGTATCTTTGTCGAACACATATTCAAAAATCAATGAAACCTTGTTTCGCACCGAAGATGTTATGGTTTCTAAATTAAGTGAAGACATCAACAGTTATCAATGGTCGAGAATAATTACTCCTGATGGCGTATTGATCAATTTTTGTACTCAACCACCTAAAATCAAACCCAATGTTTGAAAATTGTATCAAAACTTCCCTCTTTTTAATCTATTTAACGAGAAATTATGATCGATGCATAGTATCTCCATACGAATTCATCTCTCATTGCTAATACTATTGTATCAAACTGTTCCACAATTAACGATACTTTATACAAATGTTAAAGTCCCTAGAAAACTGTATTTCAGGGATTGCAATCTTTGTCTTGTCTTTATGATGGATCTATTTGTGAATTGGATTTATTTTGTTTATGGAGAACAATCTTGAGCTTGTCTCTTAATAGGAACATTATTCCAAAAATTAATATGCATCTAGTACTGTATAGTATACAACGGTTCTTAGCAAATCACCCGCTATGTGATCATTGAAAACAGATTCATTCTTACTTTTTGTACTGATGATCAGAGGTATTGAGCAACTTTAGATTTATAATTTTCACCCCTATTTCTTCCTCCAAGTCCTTCAAGATTTTATTGCCTTGGAACCCGCTCAAAATATATATGTTATGATATAATTAATAAGCGCCAGGACTTTTTCAGTAATTTGTTTTGTCTCAATAGAGAGATTCTTTTCAAGCTTAGAATTGTGTAATAGTATAATGAAGACTGCTGTCTTAAACTAGACGGGAAAAATGTCCAAATTTTGTAATAAAGTGCAATAATATGATCTTGATCAAAACCATTCCCTCAAACGAGTACGCCCGCACTGCATAAATCCAGTCCTCAAAAATAAATTTTTGGTTTTTTGTGATTTTTTTCCTTCATTTCGCATAGAGTTGTCTGGTGTGTATTGATGATATTAAAGACTTACTGTTGAATGAACTATAGAAGACAATTAATCTTATAATGTATTCTTGTAATGTAGCCGTAAAACTTGATTACAATATCGGTTATCTTTATAGAATGAGAAGATACAATATTCTTCTCATTCATTATATTTGTACGTTGTTGTGATATGTTCTACGTATGTTTTTCTCACTCTACTGCCATTCTTCAAAACACTTGCGTATGTTCTCTCCTCATTATACGTCTTATCAAACTCGACAGCGCAACCATCTTTATTCTTTGAGACTATTTCACATTGCCTTTCATAATTCCCAACACGCTCCTTGCGTTTCGCATTTGGTAAGACATTATTACTTCTCATTTCATCTGCGAAATGCACTCTTCGTTCCTTTTTAATATCATCCTCATCGTTTTCTTGCATTCTCTCCAAATTTTCATTTGAGTCTACATTTAAAATGCTCCTAGGCCTCAGCCCATGAACAACATCTCTCATTCTCCGAAAGAGACTCCCTTGCAGCGGGTTTGTGAAGAAATCTGCTACCATCTGCCCCGTTGGGCAGTATTCGACAGTTATCGCGTCATTCTTCTGATTAATCCTATCTACCACCCAGAAGTAACGGATATTAATATGACGCGATTTAGACCCACAAGACGCCCGTCCGTTCCTTAACATTTTAATAGTGGATTGATTGTCCTGATGCAACTTCTTTGATTGAATTTTATAGCCTTGACACTCATAAAAGTATAACAGCCACAAGGCAAATGGCAGATAATCGCTGTTACCAACAAGCTCAGTTTCTGTTGAGCTTTTGGTATTCAGCTTTTGTTTATTACTTCTTCCGTGAATGACTCCATCTCCCATCATAATGCATCCACCGGTTTGGCCTTTCATATCATGGTGAGTAGCGTGTGATGCATCAATAAAAATGTCCATCTTTAATGAGTTTTCTAACGACACAACTCTTTTCAAATCCATTGTCCCACGAATATATTGTAACATGCGTCTTAACTTCATCCAATCCTGTTGACGAGGATCCTTAACCCTTGTGCACATGTATCCAATACCGACTTGGAGATCCAACCGCGACCTTTTGCAAACATGCAATAACTTTTGGACAATGTGCACATAAATCTTGGCCCTTCGCTCGTCCAGAGGTTGAGATTTCTCATTAAAAACAAACAGATCCTTGTTTGCAGGCGTGGCAGCATTCCTCACCATAGGCGTCGATACATTCCTGTAAGTAGCTTTTCATCATGATTTCAACTTTCCTGTCCTTAATAACAAAATCGATGCCAAGATAGGTATGTTGACTTCCTTTACTCACGTTCATCTTTCCAAACTTGTTCTCTATTGCTTCAATCATTTTGGTGACTTCTTTCTCATCCTTGTGTGAGATCTTTAAGTCGTCGACATACCAACAAATGGTGAGTTGACTATCATTAACAATTTTATTTGCAACACACATATCATACTTGTTTAATTCAAAACCTTGTCCTAGCAGAAATTCGGCGAACATTTGGTACCACAATAAAGCTGCTGTCAATGTACCATACATTGCCTTCAGCAGCTGCAGGTACAGTACTCTTGTTTTTCCTTCAAACGTGATGAACTTTTCATACTTTTCTTTGTTCGCTTTTACCACAGCATCGATGGCCGGCCCGGTAACACGTAGCAATACAAAATCGGGCTGGTCTGCCTTTAGAAAGGCCCCCGCAACGTCGCATACAGACACGTCCCTACCTTCAGCAGCGTCGATCACCAATGTCGCAATGAAGCTTTCAATGGTAAGTGCAGGGGAAGAAGTATCAGACTTATCATACATATCCCTTTGACCTCTGCCATCAACCACTGTTCTCCCTTTGATTTTTCCACAGCGCTTCTCCTTAATAAGATCAATTATGTTGAGTGAGTTCCGGCGCTGCTCATAGTCAAGCTCCCCAGAATCTCGTGGAGTGAATACGGTAAGTTGATCTAACTGCGCGTATTCCTTGGCCATTGCCTCCAATGCTTTCTCACCAAACATACGTATACCTTTCTTGGCGCTCATTTGCGTCATACAACAGCCAATTAAATCTCTTTGCAATGCCGATGGATCATATGGTTCATTGTTTTGGATCCGAACCAGGGCGTTGCACACGCCTTGATGGTAGTCCTGGTGAGTTCTCACTCTTTTACTGTATCTCATTGTTTTATTGCTGTAGATACTCAGGAAATTATAGTGCTTTTTGTTGAAAGCTTGTTCTCTTGCGTGCTTAATTTTTCTCCTTAGGTTGTATCGCAATTGTTCCTTAGTTGTGGTGCTTTCGTCATTCCCATCGTGCTGATCATTAATCGCGCTACTTTGGGCTTCTACTATCTCCGGATTGAATGTATCTTCCGATGCTTCATTTCTTGCTTCATGATTATCATGTTCATTCGTTGTTTCTCTCTCGCAGCTTTCTTCTTCATTTGCAATATTTTCCATGCTGGACCCGAATATAGATGCAAGTCCTTCGCTCTCTTCAGCTTTGCTATCTTCAGCTTCACTCTGTTGATCTTCTTCGCTGCTTTGGTGTCCATCTGGGTATTCATTCATTATTTCGTTTTCGCTCCTTTGAGCATTAATATTTTCACTAATATCAATATCACTTTCATCATTATTATTTTCTTCATTTACATTATTACTATTTGCTTCACTTCTTTCATTTAATTCATCTTCATTCTCATTCTCTTGTTCATCATCTGTAACATCGTTTACAGTATTGTTATCTGCTGCTTCATCATGTGCTGCTCTGTTGTTGTGATTATCCGCATCGACTTGCTCATCTTCATCTTGATTATTGTTCTGCAATGTGTTGGTACTCGCTCCTTCGGGTCCAGGAGGAAATATGCGATCACCCGACATCCATGTAAAGCTTGCATCAACGTCCAATTTAGACTGTTGCTGCTTGAATGCCAGCTCGTGTACGCGCTGGATAACATCAAAAGGTGTTGGCAACTGCGTCCACTTAGAAAATATGATTTGGTCACCAGTAACTAGGCTCATAAAGGCCCATCCGCCATGATCATTATATGGGCGCAACGCGATAGCGCCGGTAGTGCGACGGGTGGAGGTGTTAGTTATTGCATTATTGTCGTTTACTTGTGCGTACATTCCGAAAGCAAGGTCGAAATCCTGAAAGCTGGGAGGAGGCATGCCACACACGATGGAAAGGGGACTGATAGCGTCGCTCACACCTGAGTCCGAGGGAAAGGAATTGAGCAGGCGACACACATTCATAACAAGCGACCGTACCATTAATTTCGTATAAAATTGGTATGGTAGGCCATGCACGGAGGATCGAAAATGCTCTTTGAGTGTTCGGATGGAACGCTCAATTTCTGGGACATGCTCTCCTTTCGCAGCTGGATGGAATTGGATAGGAAGGAAAGCATCCTCACGGAGACAATCGAATTCGAGATCACCTCGGATAATGTGGACGTTGAATTCACGCGCCTGATATACGTTTAGTATATTTTGCACAGATAATAACAAATGTTTATACGCACGACTGGGAATTTCTTCTACTGCGCGAAATTGAATGTTCCTAGATATGGAATGAAAGAAAGCAAGTCCATTAATAAAGAAAACATCGATACATAACGTGACATCATTGTGCCAACGTTTTACATGTTGCGGGACCGGAATGACATCATGATCGGGAACATGATTCGGGGTCGCCCTAGTCGTTTTCCCCTTTAGGGCAGCAACATCGGGGCCGAATAAGTACAGGGCCCGTTTCGCGTGTGCGGGCAGGACCGGACAGTTACGTATTCCATTGTGTGTCAACAGATGTAAAAATTTCTTCAAAGATGGACGCCCTAAACGACAATACAGGGAGTGGGCCTGCTTTGCTTCCATTACCTCCCTTTTGGTAAATTCAGAAGACAATGATGCCACAGTATTAAGAAACAAATAATCATAACTAGGTTTAAGTAGTTTATGTGTGTTTTTAATATGTAGAGTACTATCATCGGAATCGTACACGTAAAGTCCCATAGAATGTTCGCTAAAAATCAGCTTCTGTCCGTTCGGTTTAACGACCACGATAGAAGGGTTCGGGTCATTTGGTCCTGTGTTCAGGTGAACATTGAAACGTTTGCGGATATTCGCGAAAGAAAGGATATTCGCCAGTGAACTGGGATTAAACCATACGGTCCCGTATTCTGGGATATCCCCTACCATCCTAGTGACCATGGTACCCCCATTTGAGCGTAGGTGGAGACCGGGACCTGTGGCGCGACGCACATTCTTGAGGAGACGTTTGTTGCAGAAAATGTCAACATTTGATTGGGTATCCAGGAGGACCCATGCACGATTCAATCCTGAATACCTGTTGCTCTGGGTCATACAAAACTGAGTAATCCAAAACCGAGCGAGCCGCGCTCCTCATCTACGTTATCTTTCTTATCCGAGCCAGCCCATTCAGAAACATCATCAGGCGATGCCGGCGCAAAATGCTGCAACATACTGTGTGGACACTTGTTGGAATAGTGCCCTTGCTTCTTGCATGCGTAGCACTTGATGTGAGCATGGATAATACCATCTGTTCCTGGTACAGGGCTACCGTTCGGTTCTACACCATTTTGTAGAAAAACAACAGCGTTCGATTTCACTTGGCGCTTCTGGTGCGGCACATAATTCCTACGTTTCGTTGCGTAGTTTGCTAGCATATGGTAGGCTTCGACAACAGTACATGGGAAATTGTCGTATCCCTTCAAACTGTCGTTCTCGAGCTCAATGAGCAGGTCGCCGTACTGATCGGTCCTGGCGCCTGATAGAAAGGTAAGTGCAAGGAAGCGATCCTTAGCCTTATCGTCATACTCTCGACTGTCCTCATCATCCATCGACTCTCTGTCCGCATCGCTGACTTCGTCATCATCTTTGAGTTTCGTCACGTATCCCGGATGCACGAAAGAACCGCCTAGATGATCAATGGTATCCGTCATAAGTTGAAAGACTTCGAAGTACCGATGTAGATCTTGCTGCTCGCGCTGCCGATAGGTCATAAAGTAACGAACTTGACGGAACAAGGTAAGATACTCATTCTTTTGCTGGTCATACTTTAATACAATCTCCTTGATTGTTTGAAGAAGTTTGGCGCAGTCGCCATTTGTCCTCCAAGTCTTTTCATCCTTACACTGATTTAGTTTCGTAACCACATTCTGGGAGCACTGGCCCCACACAATAGCATACAAAGCGCGCATAGTCTTTACCATACTCTTCTCTTCCTTGGCGTACAGTTTGACTTTCTCCCTATAGATATCGACATCAACGTTATCGACTTCATCTCCTGTTGGCTTCACAGGCTTCTCTACTTCCGGTAGTTCCATCTTGTCAAACAAAACTGATAGATCCAAATCAAAGGTCTTGTTGGAGTACCTTTCAATGGCCTCAATGGTCCTATTGAACTGAGTCGGGTCTTTGCTCTCGTCCTGCAGTTGAAACACTGCTCCGTTTAACCCTGCTGTTTCTCCTTTGAAACTTGTCTTGTTGTTTCCAATGAAACGTCCATTGTTCGTCTTTTTAAAACCTGTCCTGTTACCCCCATGATTAGCCTGGTTAGCCGCGTTAGGAGTGCGTCTGCCATTTGCAGGTTGCGTTCCTGGTGGGGTTGGGGACTGATCCGCTTCTCTCCTGGTTGCTTGGTCTACAACACTCATTTGTAATTTGTGACTGCAGTATTTATTCAACTTCTCTTTCACATCATAGGTTGATCTCGTAGATGCCCATATAGTCAAGACCCTAATTGATAAATTTGTGGTCAAAAATGCATTCATGATTCTGATGTGGTGATGTAAGTATTTGACATTACTCCCCAATCCTTGATAGCCTCTCAACATTATGGAAAGCTCTACGAACATCTTTGTATCGCTCTACACCTGCACGTATGGGCGTGAGACTTACGCGAACGACTACGTAGTTTCCCGTAAACCTATTGATTGATCCTTCTACGTTCCTCGAATTTCTAACGCTGCCGCTAAGTCTGACTCCGTTTAGTATCCTAACTCTGTCTCCAATTCTCAATCCTTCCCTTTCTTCCACAGCTGGAGGTTGTTCCCTGGGTGGGTTTGGTGTGTTTTGATTGTTATTGCTTAGCTCACTGCGTACCTGATTTAATTCTTGCTGAGTCTGGTTAAGTGAAATTTGTAATCTGGATATAGTAAGAATTAGATTGTTGATTTGGTCGTTGTTCATCTGGTTATTGATCGCTAGCTACTCTTCGTCGAATTCGGAAATTCTGTGTGATTGTGTGAAAACGTTGAACTATTTTCTATAGAGATAATGTTGAATGAACTATAGAAGACAATTAATCTTATAATGTATTCTTGTAATGTAGCCGTAAAACTTGATTACAATATCGGTTATCTTTATAGAATGAGAAGATACAATATTCTTCTCATTCATTATATTTGTACGTTGTTGTGATATGTTCTACGTATGTTTTTCTCACTCTACTGCCATTCTTCAAAACACTTGCGTATGTTCTCTCCTCATTATACGTCTTATCAAACTCGACAGCGCAACCATCTTTATTCTTTGAGACTATTTCACATTGCCTTTCATAATTCCCAACACTTACCTTTGAAGCGGTTTATATAGACAACATAGGAAAGATGAATTTATTCAAATACACAAATATAGA
>Ga0209092_10001699_pt1 | contig 21029 bp, 16 predicted proteins | sample FraStrMetagenome_FD_187446 | JGI IMG/M metagenome (GOLD analysis project Ga0209092, IMG submission 187446) | Marine eukaryotic phytoplankton communities from Arctic Ocean - Fram Strait ARC3M Metagenome (SPAdes) (version 2) | ecosystem: Environmental > Aquatic > Marine > Oceanic | place: Fram... | reverse complement strand
GGGTAGGTAAGACTCAAAAGCATTGGCGGGATATCTAAGTATACTGTGAACAGAATTTCGAAAACGTGGATTGGAATATATCCATTCCTAACATATCTTATATGCAGTTTAGTTAGTCATGTGTATGATGAGTGATGTAGTATCACTTTCGAACATCTGATGTAAGATCCACATATTCAATCCTTTTTCTCAACAGCAGCATCTTGCTTGTATTTGAATTTGCATTTGCTTATAGAATTACAAATTCAGTTTCCGTAAGAGTTACTGCAAATTCAAATGATGAATCCTACAAAGTGCGAATTCTTCTTCTCCTGATGTCACATCGAATCCTTATTTTTTTTTAGATCCTACATACGAACAATTCGTCACACATGCAAATAAATACCTATGGTAGAAATTCCATATGATGTATTGTTTCAGATATCATCATGAACAACGTATCATAAAAGATACCTTCTGCTGCTGACAAAAAAAGAGACAATGACAGACCAAGAATATACAAAAAGCACCTACCAATCTTTCATAGATGGGGTTGAAATTGACCCACCAAAGGACGATGCACCTCCTGAAATCCTGCTCTCTCCTGTCACTAATGAGACTATCCGTTATGTGCATTATGCAACCGCTTTTCAAATCGACACAGCCATTGAACATGCGTACAAAGCCTACATCGGAACATGTGATTCCTCTACGTCGCCACAAGGTTTCCATTCTAATGATCGAGCTACGATCCAATCAAATGGATGGGGACATGCATCTCAAATTCAAAATCGAATAACGATATTGAGATCAATCAGTAAGCTGCTAGCTCAAAACGTTCGAAAACTTGCTGATCTTGAAGTTTGTCAAATAGGCCGACCTGCCAAGGAAATGCGTTTCCAATTATCTCGTTTGCCGGAATGGTTTGACTATTATGCCTCTCTTTTGCACACACATGAAAGTGACGCTGTCAAACCCTTCGGTCCCGGATATTTGAATTATACGAAACGTGTACCCCTGGGAGTTGTAGCACAAGTTATTCCATGGAATCATCCTCTCTTAATTGCTGTGAAGAAAATTGCTCCTGCGTTGGCGGCAGGAAATACGATTATTTTAAAACCAAGTGAATTAGCTCCCTGTTCGTTGATTGAATTTGCAAAATTATGTTCTCAGGCAGGGCTACCAAAGGGTGTATTACAGGTTCTTTTGGGAAATGGACAAATGTGTGCTCAACGGATCGTATCCCACCCTCTTGTGACCAAGATGGATTTTACAGGAGGTCCTAGAACAGGTCGTCTCATGGGCGAAAGTGCAGGCAGAAATTTATGTGCTTATGCTGCTGAATTAGGAGGTAAAGCACCCATGATTGTTTTTGCACCTCCTAATAACAATGGCAAAGATATTGATACAGAATTGGACAAATATCTGGATCCAATTGTTAACGGTTGTGCCTTTGGGGCCTTCATTGCAAGTGGCCAGACTTGTATTGCTGGCACGCGTGTTATATGTGAAGCTTCTATATACAACATATTTCAACAAAAATTAGTCAAAAAACTAAATTCATTTCATTTGGGCGATCCTATGAAATTGGAAACGAGCATTGGTCCAGTAATTTCTAAAAAACAATTGGAATTTATTGACTCTACTGTCAAAAAAGCCTTGGAAGATCCACGTTTGGAATTGCTTTGTGGTGGTGGTATAAAAGATGACTTTGAGGGAGAATTGTCACCTCTGAATAAAGGAAATTATTATCAACCAACACTTATCGCAGTTCGATCTGCCTCCAATGAATCAGAGAAGGATATTGCTTCAACAACACATCATGAAAATATTTTATTTCAGACAGAACTTTTCGGTCCAGTTCTTGGACTATGTCCGTTTGACAACCAAGATGAAGCAATTGGACTTGCCAATGACACTCCTTTTGGGCTAGGTTGTTCTATTTGGACAAATGATATTTCGCAAGCACATACCGTTGCTGATCAAGTTCAAAGTGGAATAATTTGGATCAATGACCATCATAAGAATAATCCAAGTAGTCCTTGGGGAGGATTGACCAAAGAATCAGGGATTGGACGTGAGAACGGAATTGAAGCATTTTTAGCATACAGCCAAACTAAGAGTATTGTTGTGAATTGCGGTAGGTATACAAGTGATTGGTTTCAGGATCCTAATGCTAGATATAACTGAGCACGACTTTTTTTTGTTCTCATGTGTGTTATTGATACAAATATAATGTGAAATGTGCAATTTTGTAAATAATTAAAACAAATACGATATTTTAAATACAAATCATTCTGATTGAATTTTTGTAAAGATAACTAAGCAAAAACACTCAGGCTATATATTGTCCCTCTAACCAGGTTTTTATAGTTCAGTTTCAATATACCCCTTTGTTCCAAAAGGATTCTTCAAGTGCTGTCATTTAATATTTCAAAAAATCTCGCATACACAGGACCTGGTCCTTCGGTATCGTAGGCTTGAATAAAAAGGTCATGTTTACCAGAACTTAATCCAGACAGTGGGATATTAAAAGTCACAGTTTGTCCTTGAGACTTAAAACCACTTGTCATTTGAGTCCAAGGTGTTGCCCCGGAATTAAATGGATGATCATCAATGTACACTTTTATAGCAGAAAGATTCTGTGTTCCGGTGTGATATCCTAAAGCTCGAGTTGCATCTGAAGCTTCTATGGTAACAGTGAGAGTTGTCGGTGCTGCTAAGACATCACCTGAAGGAAAATTGATTCTAACTATTTCAGGTCCTTGTGGAAACTTATATGGTGCGAATGAAACTCTAGCTGCATAAAGTAGAACGTTCATGGCATTAAATACGGTGACTGATTCGAATTCGTCACATTGCTCATGAAACTGTGTACCTAACTCCAATGTGAAAGGTGCAACACCAATGGCGTCATAAGCATAATCAGTGGTATCCCCAGAAATAGGTGGATCTTCATTATCAGTTAAATAAGTTGGAGTGGTATGAGAAGCCATTTTTACGGCCATGGCTTTCAATTCAACTTCGTTTGGGGTATCTAGTCCTCCAGTATATGCGTATGGCCAATAAAAAAGTTGCCCGTAGCTATGTACATCAATCAAAACACCCTTTGAATCTTCTTTATATGCACCGTTTGAATCCATACGGTTCCTCCCCGGAGACAATACAGATTCCATATATTTATAAATAGCTTGCGTTTCTTTTTCCGATCCAGCAGACTTTCCAGGATATGTCTCATAACATTCACCTCCCTCAAATGTTGTCCCCCATTTACTGTGAGGGAAATTTCTATTCATATCTACACCTCGTCTCACCCCTGAAACGCAATTGCAAAAACCTGGGTTCATATTTTTCCTTCGAAAGTGAAGATTAACTTCCTCGTCTCTTCTTCCATCAGGGTTACCCTGCATTACCATGTGTATTTCAGTGTAATCTAAAATCCAGGTTTTATCAGCATCTTTCCCATATTGTTCTAATATATCTTCTGCAAAACGAGCGCATGCTTCAGCTGGAGTCAACTCACGTGGATGAATGCTACAAATTACAAACATTGGTGGTTTTGTGGAGACACCTGAGTTTTTATTAGATAATCTCATTGCCTTCAACTCATATCCACCTTCATTCACACTCTTCAGATAAGATGGGCCGATATCAAAAAGTTCGACTAAAGCCGGATATTTTCCTTTTAAAAAAGACATCGTATTGTAGGAAGATTCCACAGTTCGGTAACATTCGAAATCATTATTGATTGCTTTATAATAAAATGGCCTGGTTCTTCTTACTTGAGATATTGACGAATTTTTGGATGTACGCTTTTCATGTAAGTTGTCTGTCATTTCCGTTTCTAATTGTAGGTTGGATACTTGGAAATTATATCGAAACTGAGACCATCCATCATGAACAAAGAAATAAAAGCGATCATCATGAACTTCTATTACATCCATATGTTGCATGAAAATGTATGATTCTGACTCGGGAGGAGGCAAAGGTGCCGAGAATATAATTGGGTATCTTTTGTCTCGAAATCCATTTTCAAGAACATTAGCAATTATTCTCTCTTCGGTTTCAAGTCCAAGTATATATGAAAAGGAACTCGCATAGGATTCAACCTCGTTTGAGTTCGATATTAGAGAAGATATCTCAGTATAACTAATGTGAGGAGTATCCCGAAAAAAGTGGAGTAATATTGAAATCCCATATGCAATAGCCAACCCAAATCGCTTCACTGAAATTAACATTATTGATTTTTTTGGCTTTCAATAATGATCAATGATGATTATTCATTGATACAAGAGATGCATATATGGAACTAATCAAAACATTATTGATTTTGCCAATCGAGTGACTAAAGAAAAATGTACGTTTAAAAATAACGTACGTTTTCCCATCTATGGATCGGACATTATTATGTGTAATCTCGAAACACTATATGGATTTTGTTCTTGTTGGATCCTATATAATATTTTGTATATACAAACAGAATAATTAAGTATTCTAAACTTTCCTTTATACACGAACGTTAGAAACACTTTTTCACATAATTAAAATCTAAATGTTATTTGAAATTCCTTTATTCAACACAAAAATAACTTAAGTAATATGAAGCTCAATGCTAATTATTTGGGAATGAAATAACTACTGCACGACTGAATAATGTTCTATCACCTAAAACATGAAAACGAAGACAAACATTTTTATTAACTTTTAATGAATTAACATACGTACTCTAGGGTGGATCATGAGCTTTATTCGAATAAGAATTACCTTGGAAATGGCGTTTTTGTAAGCTGCTGATGCGAATCGCCGTGCTTGTATGTTTTGTCTCAACAAGATCATGAACCAATGCTCCTTACTAATGCTAATTAATATGCGTAAAATATTTTCGTTGTTGTGGTTACAAATACATTTTCTTCCGGCGTTTTCACAAAATTTAATTTGACGTCATCGTTTCATTTGCATTTTCAACCGGTACGATAGTCAGCACAACATTAAAAAACACTCATTCGTCATGATGGATTTCTTGCCTAGAGATTCTAAAGTAAATATAGCAAAAGGTACGATAAGAAGCATGATTGGAATTATTCAACGATCTCTTACAAATCTGCAAGGAAAATAATTCCAGAAAAAATTGATATAGAATGCCGAAGGTTCCCCGAACCTTGCTAATAACTTTACTGGGTTTATCGAACTCATCCATAAGATTTATATCTTCTTTCACAATCATACCAGAAAACGCTTATAAAATACCAATTCAATTGAACAAGCATAGACCTCTTAACATAGAAAAAATGTCAGATCCAACCGTCCGATACCGATCAATTAAAGAAGGACTTCCTTTACTTTCTTTACCATCGAAAAGAAGATTTGAAATTGAGCTTTCAAGTTTAAACACTGATGAAGCTTGCGAAATTGGTGTCAACACTGTAGAAGAATGTGAAAATATTGAAGGCACTCAAACAAAGTTTTCGGCAATTTCGAATCTGGCTAAATGTATTAATGGAGCTGGTTCTTTTGCCTTGCCGCATGTCTTTTTAGATGAGGGAATTATCGGTGGAACTGTTGCCCTTACAGTGTGTGGCATTCTCGCAACATATACCATGCAATTATTACTGGATTTGAAAGTTCAAATGAAGGCAGACTCTTATGTTGAATTAGCTCGATCCACACTTGGTAATAAGGCAGCTAACCTAGTGTTTGCATTGACATTAAGTGCCTCTTTAGGAGTTTGTTCAACATATGTTGTTTTCTTAGGACAAACCTTGGAGTCATTGTCTTCAGATGTTACTTCTACTAACGTTATAAGACAATTTTTCCCTGACATCAATACAGTCACTTGGGAAGTGGTAGTAGCTGGATTAATATTTCCACTCACACTACTAAGATCTTACGGCATTTTCGCTTTCACATCAGTTTTGGGTATCATTGCCGTTTTGGGAGGTATATTAGTTACATTAAGTTCTGGGATGTTTCTCGACCCAGGTGGTGGAATAGTGATGGCATTTCAAAATGTTTTAAATCAACCAATGTTTCCAGATTCTCTCGGTTCAGCAATCGGAAATTCTTTTGGGACTGTTGCGTTTTTATTTTGTGTCAATTTCTTAACATTTCCTATCATGAATAGCATGAAAGAGCCAAAAGAATACAAAGAAGGTGTCCCATATGCTGTTGGTTTGACGGCATTTTTCAATACTATTTTTGCAGCGTTATGTGTGGGTTTTTATGGGGAAAACACAGCAGACCTGGTATTATCCAATTTAGGAAATGGACCGTATTTAAGTGCATTAAAGCTCTTACTTTGCGTGGATTTACTCTTTACCTTTCCTATAGTCTTTTCCTCTGGTAGGCAAATTATGGAAAATGCATTGATTGGAGCAGATGAGAACTTTCTTTCATTCGATTCATCTGATACTTCGCGAAATTCATCGGTACAACTTAAACGAGCTGGAATTGCTGGTGGGGGTGTTCTCATATGCTTGAGTTTAGCTCAGATTGGAGGATTTGGAACCGTCGCCAATTTGGTGGGAGGGGTGGCTCAAGGCACACTAGCTTTTGTCCTTCCACCACTAATAGCAGTAATTATAGCTCGAAATACGAGCAAGAATGGCGATGGAAGTTTGGGTTACACTGAATTTAATTTAGATGGTAAGGGTGGAGAGATCGCGCAATTAATATTGGGGCTTTTTGGAGTCTTTGTTGTTTTGTGCACAAGTTATTTTACTGTTATTTCAGTTTTTTCGTAATAAATAATGATTAAGGAAAAGATAACCTACAAATAAATGTTCCAACCATGAAAGCTATTTGACAATCGATATAAGAAATATGTAGAACATTTTTTCTTTCGTCATCGTATATGGTCTTCATATGCGAGAGAAATTCGGGCCAACCAAAACACAACCATCATCATGTCCCATACTATAGAAGAGGATAAAATGAGAGCCTTAGATGCCGAATATGCATATTTAGAGGAACCTGTTGATAACTGAATTGGAGAAGAAAAAATCTCATCAATCGAGGGACTTGGAGTGACCCTTACTATGCAATTCTTGCTGCCGTATAGAAATTCCTCTAAAGTTGAATCTTTCGCGGACTTGCTTACCGCGATGCAATTTTCCAGATTTCGTATTTTATCAAGGAGTAAGCCAGATCCTCTTATGCAATTGTAACCATAATATTTATTCTTCCATGAAAGTAGATCAAAATTGTATGCCAGAAAAAAGAGGAAAAAAGGAATCATTGCATCACTTGTTAATATTCTGTACACTTTTCTCATCATTTTTGTTCATCGAAATGAAATAAATTATGATAGGGTCCAATCTGCATATTAAAGATAAGGCGAATTTGTTCATTCGTGTAAACGCACCAACTGCTGGCTTGCTTGTCTTTCATTCTAGTCCGTGAAGATGGAAAAATGTTTCGTAAATGATTAGTAATTCTTTGAGAAAACGCATTTAAGCATGCTCCAGGCTTGTGTAATCATTTTGTGAGGAAACATTGTGAATACGTGGTGCTTGTTTTGGGACATATAACTATGTCTACAAGTTTACATTCTAAACAATTTTACTTTATTCTAAAAATTAATACCCAATAAACTAAAACAAAGAAACAGTATCTCATAAAAAAATCGGATTGAGATTATGTGAGAAAATAAGGAAATATATCGCATTATATGCCATGAACCAGGTTTCCCTCCTTCTTCTTCCGTCATTTGCACAATATACCCGCAGGATCGAAGGGATATCATGTAACTATTGATAATGTTCTAATATTGAAATATATTATCTCCAGCGCTTCACTCAATACTATTTCGAATTACGATCTCAATTGTATTTGTTTGAAAAAAACATGAACACAATTTCGATCCAAAGGCATTTATTCTATGGTAGGCAAATTGTATTCGGACAATATTTGCAACTACGGTACTCCGCTCGAACGAACTGGGAGTAGAAATTACGACTCGGATCAGAAGGATTCGTACTAAAGTTACAGGGGCCCCGAAGGACTTTTCATTGAGGTGCGTGCTCCTACGTACTCTCGCTTCAACTACAAATAGGGAATTCTTGGAAGTCCTAGAGACTGATACCGTACCTACGTGAAAAGGAACTTTACTTATACCACGACTGGGTCCAATGGCTGATGAATTTTGAAACCGATGTGCTGATCGAAATCTTGAAAGAACGCACTTAGCAAATACCTACAACTAATTTAAAGACAACTATTTTTGACTGAAGACCTTCAATAAATCCACTAGTAGCATAGTCTAGAGAAAGATCTTTTGTTGATGTTTCTGTTGACATATTTACTTTTCTTGGAAGTCCAATTTTTATTTTGAATTTTGAGCTTACTAACACTATTCATCAAAAATCTCCAAAAAAACTTGTTGAAATAACTTTTGATTACCTCCAAACAATAACTTGCACTTTATGGCTTATGAAAGCTCACAAAAATAGTATCCAACATGATGCTGAATTAGTTAGTCTTGATTTTTTCAAGAACTTTCTCATTCGCCCGACATTCCGACCACCGCACTTCGACCTCCGGATTCCTCGTCGCGACCTAAAAATATATTTGTCCTACGTACTTTTCAATATCGTATTTGATTCAAATGTTTCTTCCACTTCGTACGTAAGTACAAAATTTAAAAAGCTGCTGCTTATTAGTAAGTAGGTGTCGAAAGTTGAAGCCCTGTTCTTATTTATTTGTTCCCATTTCAAATACCATCGATAAAATCCATGGAGCCACCACGTCCAAAATCGAGGGTATCCTCTCTAACAATACTTCTGACAGGGCTTGCTCTTTATGGTATCGCATTATTCTTTCCTTTATTGATACTTATCTTAACATATGTCCTTTGCAAAGCAGCTCCGTACTTTTACCGCCTAAATGATGATGGAGATACACGAAGAAAGATGTGGAAACCATGGAGTTTAAAAGATGAACGACCAGAAATATACAAGTCAGATAATATGAATAAGGTTGTGAATTTAAAAGAATCATTGTGGATGAATCAAAGGTGAGTAATAGGACATGTTGTCTTAATTTTACAGGAGAGGAGGATGTGTTGTTCTGGAAACCATTATCGCTGTACTTACCATGATGATTCTATAAAAAATGTACACAAAATAAAACAGAGGAATGGCACTTATGACATCTGTAATGAAACCAAAAGACAATAAAGTGAAAGCAGTGGTTTGTCTTTGTCACGGATTTAATGATAATTCATCTTATATGAAACGAATCGAATATCTACGGTTGATTCGTCAAGGAATAGCAATTGTCACAATTGAGTATGAAGGCCATGGTCGATCTGATGGTTTGCTGAGTTATGTCGAAGATTGGAACAAACTGATTGATGATACAAGTCAGTTTTTCCAGGAAGTTTTGGAAGAGCAATTTCCTGGGAAGAAATGCTTTTTGATTGGAGAGGTAAGTTGTTGCGAAAATGTTAATGAATTTTACATCCATTCATCAATAACCTAATTTCAATATTGTCACAATCAAATTAATATCATAGTCGATGGGAGGTGCTGTTTGCTACTATACGTATAATCGAAATCCCAAATTATGGAACGGAGTTGTTTTCTTAAGCCCAATGCTAAAAGTTTCAGATGAGCTATTGCCGCCTGTGTGGGTTGTGAATGCGTTTAAAAAGATATGTGGCCGTCCAGGTTCTTACAGTTGCATTGGATGGCTTCCAATTGCACCTACAGCTAGTGTTGATAAGAAATCATTTCATCTTCCAGAAAAACGTCTTAGGGTACTAAACTTTCCATGTTTTTATGGCAGGCAACCTCGTCTAGTAACAGCCCGCGAACTTCTAGTAAGTAATATTGCATGATTTTTTACAAACATAATTTTCCTTTTTCCTAACTTTTTTCCCTTTCATACAGAACGTGACTGTACAAATAACGGAGAACTACAAAAGTTTTGACGCACCATTTATTATTTTACATGGTAAATCTGATTTTGTGACAGATCCGCATCTTTCTCAGATATTTTACGACGGTTCAAAATCAAGTGATAAGAATATTAAACTCTATGATGGTACGTTCATAATTTGAGTAATATTTTTCATAAAGCCAATTATGTTTTGTATATAATTATTTCTTACTTTTTAACAATAATTGTGTGCTTCAGGTCTATGGCACAATCTTACTTGTGGAGAATCTAACGCTGATACGGATGTTGTTTTTAAAGATGTTATTGATTGGATACTGCCAAGATCTAAATAATTTCTAAACTTTAATTTGTCATTTGTAGGACTTAAAAATAAAAGATATTATCATCTAGACTACTCTACTTCCAATATTCTCTTTCCAAATTCATAACAAGATATCATGATTGCACAAGCAGGAGCAACTTTTATCATACGTGTTTGGTTACCTCTCCATAATCCTTGGATTCCTTCTGTAGCTGCTATTTCTCGCAGTTGGGCCAAGGTTGAGTTCGACTGCACAATTCCATTCGTACGTCGAAAATTATTATGATGAACGCATGGATTTTTTGGTGGTTTTACCAAATCCATTTTTTGTTTTTCTTCTGAAGCAACTTGCTGCAATAATTCCATCTGTTGTCTAGTTTTGACAACATCGAAAGGGGTTGTGCAAAAGGCAGCTATCATGCCGGACAAAGCTCCACTTATAAATGCATTGGTAGATGCCATCAATGGAGAAATTTTAGAATCTATAACAGAGTCTGCATAGCGCTGGTTTAAGATTGATTTGAAACGTTCTAAACAAAGCCAGTATATTGCAGAGAAAGGAACATCACGGTACAATGTAGGTCCCAAACCTTTATATAGAGACGAGAATCCTTCTGTCTGAATCAAAGTTTGGAGTTCTTTCATCAATGGTTGTGATTGATTCAAAGAAATTAGTGAAGATGATGTGGTTGATTCAATAAGTGGCGCTGTTGCTATTCGGGATGCTTGGCGAGTCCGGATAAGTTCAAGTGGAGAAGTAACTACGGTTGCAAGTAGTCTTGACATGGATCCACAAAGTAGAGGATTTAAGATGTCATTAAGTATCACAGGAGATGTTGTATTAATGTACTGGTTAGAATACTGTCGAAATCGTGAAGAGAGTTCATCATATGATGTAAAGTATAAAACTGTGTTTGGGACAGACATTACTAGCGTGGGTGATAAGCCTGCATAAATCCCGCTAAGTCCCTCTTTACGAAATATAGAGCGCAAAAGACGAAATGTGCCATACGAGCGCTCTTTTGAAACGGGCAAAGGTGCTTCATTCACTATGACTGCTGCGTTTGAAGTTGTTTCTGCTTTAAAAAAGGGTACAGATTTTTTGGGTAGCACACATTCCATGAGTCCGTTGTTCAGAAAGAAGATGCCACAATCAGGACAACGCTTCACCGATGCTGCTGCTGTAGTATTGCTTTTTTTGACCAGAGAAATTGACAAAGGAGGTCCTAACGATGCTTGCTGTCTCACTTTTACAACTTCTAAAGGTGTCACTGCAAGGGCTGTTATGATTGATCCTACACTTCCTGCAATTATACGAGGAACTATTGAGACTTGTTTCCCACCATCCTGCACTGAATTTGATTTAGAAATTTTATTATTGAAACTCATTTTTCCTGCATTAATATTGAAGCAAAAATATTTTAGTTTGTCAAAACATGATCTGTGATGTGTTTGAGTCGGAAATAAATTTCTCTTATCCTTTCTATTCTCGGATCAACCAATGCTTTTGACCATGGGAGAAAAAAGATATCGTAATATATTTTGTTACTCATATATGTTACTGAGCTGTCTTTCGCACGTGTCAGTTCCGTACCAAATAACCTATTTTTACTTTTTTGTTGCTCTTATTTCTTTGACAAGAGTAATTTTTTTTTGTTTTTTTTTTTACATCAAACAATTATTTTCTAATTCTCCTAGCAGAATGGACACGCCAACTAATCAAAATTAAATGTTCTTTTCAGCTACAGATATCCCTGAAAGCAAACAATATTTCAATATTAGGCTTGATACTTCTCACATTCGTGAAACTAACTTCAATTTTATCAACTATATAATGTACCCTGTTCCATGAGACAAAAATCGATACTTCTTCAATTCAAAGAAATCGCTTTGAGTAGTACGAACAAAATCCGTTGCAGAATCTGACTTGCAAAAAAGTTAGAATAAAGAAGTTATGGACTTGACATTAAAAAATAAGATATTTTTTACATTAAATGACAACCCATTTAAGTCTGTTATAGAAGATGTTTGATCGATCCAGGGTTACCGTTGCATAGTGGGAAATGATTTGTGAGAATTTCTCGCGATGTGCCGTGTTGTTGAGAAATGTAGGAAATTTTGTGCAGCTCTAAAGGTGATGTTAGTGCTGTGATGATATGCTAGCTAGTATCTTTTATGCATCGATCGCAAACTTGGATTTAAATTACGTAAGTTTTGGATTTCCATTCAGTCGCATAAGGTCTGCCACGTAGGACAAAATATAGAGGGAAAAGATAAAGCTCCTGCTGCTGTCAAGAATTATTGTCAACAACTACCTTATCTCACTTGCTTTTTTAAGTGCAGGAAAGAGTTCTATTTTTGATACATCATTCGATGTGTACATTTTAAGTATGCAGCAGTAATTTCGAGTCAAGAACAGTTAATGATTGCATTAGAAAAAAGCACCGTCTCATAACTTTAACTTGTTTGTTTTGCTAATTATTTGACTACAACAGTAAATTGCTCTTTATGTGTGTTTGTGTGTTTGTCTGTATTTTTTTAAGAGGAGTTTGACAATAGATTCAACTGCAATGACATGGCGTTTATGGTTAAATTTGAAACTCACGTCATCTCTGACATTAAGTATATTGTTCGGAGATTTTTTTGCAGAAGAATTCTTAAAAACTTGTATTTCTTACATACCTACGGAGGAGACGTTGCTTGACGTGATGTCATCCAAAAGTGTCAAGACTAAATTCAAAATTCTCACATAATATACAAATAGTTCTCAACACAAAAGCAAAAAGTTGTTCAGATGAAATTTCATCTTGTTTGGTACTGATTGATTTCATTCTTCTTCATTTAATATTTACACTGAAAGCAAAGAACATCCAATATCGCAAAAACTTGTTAGCATGAAGTCTAAAAACATTCCAGATAATGCATTATTCCAGTGCATTCGTCCAATGCAAGCAGGCACAGAAGAGAGTAACCAACAATGGGAAACAGCGAGAGTCTTACTAAAAAAGTCTGATGCTAGTCGTTTCGTCGAATATGGTGAATTTATGCTTTATCTACTTTGTGCCAACTCAAATCCTCCATTGGATATCGTAAAAGCTTTTTACTCTCTTGCTCCAGATCAAGCTTTTTATCAAGACCATCTGCTCGGGCACACGCCTCTCCATAATGCATGTCTCTATAGTTCTATAGAAGTGATGTCATTTTTGATTGGCGTTGCTCCAGAATTAGCATTCATGGGAAGGCACACTCTTCCTCTCCATAAAATGATATCATGTCGCAATAATAATGCCAAAAAAATACAAAAGCTTCTCCAACTACACCCGTATCTAGCTCAAGTCAAAGACCAGATGGGAATGACTCCTATTGAAATTTTTTTTCAAGTATGGGACATGAATCATAATCAATCCAGGAAATGGTGGCAGCTTTCTTCGACGAATACCAATATTGACGACATTTTCATTCACACGTTAAACTATGAAGAATTTATTTCTTCTCGCGCTGGACATAATGCTATGGAGACCTTTTTCATTTTGCTGCATGCTTATATAAAAGGCAATGATGGTAGTAGAAAAGACAATAAATCATGGCTTCCAATACATGAAGCAATGCAAATAAAAAATATGCCCTCAAGCTTGTTAATGTTTCTCCTTCGTAGATTTCCTGAAGAAATGTATAAGCAAGATGAACAAGGTAACTTTATACTTCATATTGCTCTCACAAAGCGGTATCTAGAACCAAGGCTGCTAGAATATTTAATTAAATCAAATCGAGATGCAGTCCTCACCGCTAATGAAGAAGGGAGGTTGCCCCTAGCAATTGCTATAGAATATGGGATTTTTTGGGAAAACAATGGAATATTGCTTTTGTTGCTGAGAGCTTATCCAGATGCAATATCAAATCCGGATATCCAAACGAAACTGTATCCTTTCATGACAGCTTTATCAAGCGAGAAAGCATCCATGTCGCTTGTTTATAAACTTCTTCAAATGGATCCTTCAATAGTTTCTATTGGAATACCGTTTCAAGTTGTTGGGAAAATGGCATTGCAGTAATATTTTAATAATTTTGACGACGTATTTATCGCTAAACATTTCCTACAAATTTTTTGAAATTTATTTCTGAAAATTTTGAATTACTTTTTTCATCGTGCCTGCCTTGTTTGAGCTTGATACATGATAGAGTATAAGCAAGACTTTCCGCAGTTTCTGAAGTACGGGATAGGATTTGCTCATTGCAATGGAAGAATTGCCTAAAATATATTTCGATATCGATCACAGGATCCGAGCGCTGATACCCTCAAACATTAAGCATAAGAAGGATTTGGAGCACCAGTGTGACCAATTTATCAAAAGTAAGTATTCTTTGCATTCATTATTATTTCATAGTGTACACAGAATATTGTGTCAAATTCTTTTTCTAAAATTGATCTTTAATTCAAGAAATCAAAAAACTTGAATCAGATACTTCATCTGTTTCAAAAGAAATGGTAATATTGAAAAAAAGTGTTGATCAGGAAAGATTCAAAACTTTTGGACAGCGCAATTCTTTCATTAGTGAAGTAGATAATATTGATCAGCAAATAAAGATTTTAAACAACGTCATCATAGAAAAGCAGAAACGACTTGATAGGAACTCAGCTCAGTTAGAAAGTTTGAATGTCATTGAATCACATCAGATTTCCATTATAAAATCATTTGAAAACATCTAGAAGGTGTTAGGACAATCTTTTCTTTCGAATTTATGATGTTATCAAAAATCAAAGTCGAGGAATCTGGAGACATTGGCTCTGATGGTATGAATGTGATTTTTGCTTGTGAAGAAGAAACAAACCTCTTGCCATCATTGACTTCTACGAAGAGATTCGAAAAATTCAAACCCAATGCAGAGATTTTGCAAAAAGAAATTGGCAATATAAAAAAAGAGATCAAGTTCCAAGAAAAGCTTTTAACAAAAGTCTCTCTTCTAGAAAAAGAACAATCAGAGATAAGAAAAGTCCTAAACGAAGTACTGTTGAAACAATCGTCAAATGCAGCAATAGATTCTATAAATTGTGTGGAAACTAATGGAGATGATGATATTTATGAATCATCGGACTCTGAAAGTGACAACGAAGTTAAAAATGAAAGAATTAGGCTACCATGTCGAGCTTCAATGAATTCTATGAATGAAATTCAGCAAATTCATAGAGAAAGAATGGGGTCAATTATCAATTCCAATCTTCATTACAAAAAAAAGTTGGGTGTTCAACAAAATATTGAAAATAAAGATAGAAAGCATAGTCTCCGGGTTGAAATAAGTGGGTTTAAATCTCTCTTAAAGCAGGTTCAAAGAGATCAAGATAGGGAGCTATCAACATCAATGGAATATGACAGAAGTCTCAGCATGCTGAAAATGGAGGTTATGAAGCTTCAAAGAGAATTATGTTCCTGTTTGAAGGAAGAGAACATTAAACGGATCGAAAATAGTATTGAACTTAAAAGGAAAGAAATTAAAACTTATGTTGAAGATTTTATAATAAAGTTCCGTGAAGAAACAAATCTAAACGCAAAAATGAACTTTGCAAAGTTGGAATCATGGGTCTCAGATCACGAAACATTTTCTAACCGTCGGCAATCGAAATTAGAAGGGATCGTTTCTTCCTGTGCAAAGAAAGGTGACCTTAATATGCTACACGATAATATGATTATGGACAATGACAAAGTTTGGAAAAAAATCAATAAGATTGATACATTTGTTGGTAACAGCCATGTATCTATAGAGTCAGTGAAAGATTTTATTGCTGTTACTAAAATTAAAAATTGCTTTTTCAATTTGAGAAGAAATAAGCTTACTCTGGGGTGGTCTATCTGGAAGCATTTTTTGAGAGCGCAACAAGAATTAAAGATCACTTCGATATCACGACTAAGGTCAATGAGAAAGGTGATTAAGCATCAAATATGTGGAATACTGAGATTGGGGTTTATTTCATGGAAAGATTTTGTCAGATACTCTAGGTATGTGACTGAAAGAAAAACAAAGGCGGGAAAAAAAGTTGAAACAGGAATGAGAAAATTGATATATGGAACTCGAGATTCTGCTTTTAGGAAATGGCGTTGCATGAGTGTCATGTACAAAATTGATCTTTACGAGAATAAAGAGACTAGTGAGGAAGGTACTAATGCAAATTATTCAGAGAGAGAAATCAGTATTACGACAGCAATATCATCGTTCGACAAAGATATTCAGAGTGCAGTTTTATTTCTAGCGAGAGAGATTGAAAAGGTTAAAAATAAAGACATAAAAAAGCTAAGAGAGGATTGGGAAATTGAGTGTGATATTACTTTACAGCGAAATGAGGAGAATCACGCAAATATTATGAAATCAATAAACCAAAGATCTACTGTTTTTGATTTGAAAGTCAACGATAGAATCGAAAGCATGGCTTCAACTCTTTCTGATTTCAAAATGAAATTAGAATCGCAACAGAATTCACTTGATGAAACTCAAATTAAATTGAGAAGGATTGAGGAGATTCACGGAAGAAAGATTGATATATTGCACGAACATAAAGAGAGTGTTGAACATCGTGGTCACAATCTCAAATGTACATTGGAGCAAGCAAGAGAAGATATCGAGCTTCTCTCAAAAAATCACGAACTCTCATTGATCAAAATAAGTGCTTTAGAGAAAAACTTTAGATCCTTGAAAGATGACAATTCCGAAGCTAAGCAAGATTTGCTTGATAGTAAGAGCAAAATTGAATGTCACTGGGACAAAAACCAATCTGCGTTTGCTCAATATGAAGATCGAACATCAAAAGCCGAGGCTGCAATTTCAGTAACTCGTGAGGATGCAGAAAATTTTAGAACAATGTCTTCATCAAAACTCATGAAGATCAATGAGGTAATTTATGCTCCTGGAATACCGAAACCCGAACTTGATAAAATAGCCCAAAATTGTATATTGTATGAATTGAAAGCTAAGGAGAAAAACTATGCCCCTTCTCTCAATAGCATGGAGGAAAAAGATGGAATTAATATTGCAGATTATATGGCTGCATTTGCATATGATTACAGTGCTTGGATAGCATATGAAGCAGACCGTGGATCCATCTTGAAAGTGATAAATGGAGCAAACATTGATGCACTAACATATGCAGATGATGACATTGAAACAAGAAGGATTTCTCTGCTGGAAAAGTGAGTTCTGCATTTTTAAAGAATCAAACGCTTTATATTATTTATCTAAGCAAACACTTACACCCGTCATCTATGATTTTTCAATTATGAACTCAAGCTTGAAGCAAGATGTACAAAAGTGCGTCGAAGAAATCCATTCATACCCTGGCGCACTTAGGTTGGGAGCTAGAACAAGATATTTAGCTCGATTGATAGATGCCACTGCCGCTGCTCTTTCAAAACATGATCAAATTCTAGTTGTACCATCAACTCGTTTCGGCAAAGTTAGGCCGAACATTCCTGTCTGTGTAGCTTGCGATCGGCCTTTACGGAGTAAAACACTAAAGTCTGCGTCTAGCACTATGACAAATAATGCGCTCAATAATTCAAAAGATCAAGGTATCGATAAATATAACACATTTATATGTTACAACAACTGTTTCCACTAATCTAATCCTATGCGCTTTGGGTTTTCTGAACTAGATATCAAACAGGAAAGTCAACGATACCGATTACCAATTAGTAGCTGTCAACGGAAAATATCACGCTCATAAGGGAAAGACAATAATTTTGATAATGAAGGTGGAAGGCAAGCTCCTTTCCTACGATCACTCTCTGCAAGAAAAATCTGCATCAAAGAAACCGGCAAATAAAATCTATGCATCATGAGGTATGAGAATAGCCAGAACATAAATAACATTAATAGGATCACAAATACAGGTAAAATTCATCACTCTGAATTAATACAAATTCGTCGTCCTTATCCAAGAGTACTGGACTCTTTGATAATCATTCCTATCGAATGAAATTTTGTCTCTGTATTAATCGAGATCAGAGATCACCATGAACGAGGATAAAATCCCAGTTGATGGTGCTCTTCGATCTCAACTTAGATATGTCATCATTCAGAAGCAAAAGAATCTCTTAGTCTTTGGGTTTCTATTGACAAACGAAATTTGCAACATTTGGAACAGGGTGTCCTAGAATGTGAGTATCCCGAATAGTCGGTATCTGAAACGCTCTAAAGATTTCACTTACCATAACTTGCAAGAGTATTGAGACATATGTTCAAAGAGCTGAACATTCGTCGACTTTTGAGGCAACGTTGAAATTTATGTTTTATTGCAAAATTATGTAGCACTTTAAGCTAGCATGAGGCTTTATCCTAAAATAATAATAATAATATTAAGTAATGGTTAGGATTACGTTAAGGTTTTTTACACTTTACAGTGTATGGGATAAAGAAATCTTTTATGTTCAGGACCAAAATAACCGAAAGAGAAGGATTTTTTCATCATAAGTACTATACCGTACAATGTGAGCTTTTACTTAAAAATGGGAGTATAGCATCTAATTGAATAGAAGTAAAATTCAGATTTTTTTAATGGCAATTGATTATAATTTTTGCGTATATTTTACTAAAATTTAATTTAATGTGTGCAAAAGAATAAGATTCATATGGGCCTTGTTTCTTCATTCGTCAGAAACCTCGTCAGATATCCTACAGTATTCTCCGTATAGTTTGTATATCATTCAAAAATAAGTGCGCCTACTTTTTGTGTCCATGAATAGTATTTTATGACCGGCGTCGATAAGCAACGAAATATTGAAAAAGTATTTCGTGGCCCCTTTACTGGGCCCGGGAAGCAAATCTTCATTACGGTAAAACCTCATCTTCTGAGGTTTGTTGACCTCTATAAGTATGAAGCCACTGATGTCCAAAGTCCCCAGTAAAGTGAGATGTACGGTATGTGAGAGGCTTAGGACCTAACTTCGTGAAAGAGCTTACGGGGGACTATCAAAGTTCAATAATGCCGCCTGTCTCTTTAGAAACAAAGCAGAAGCAGCAACAACAACAGCAACACCTACTTACTGCTCCGTTTCTCAAAAAATCCTTGGCTTTTGGGATGTGTGATAATCGATTGCATTTTTAAGTATTACATCATAAATTTTCAAATGGTGAGCTTAATTTTTAACAATTACAAGTACGTAGGTGCAGTACAATGAAAAAAACTGAATGCTCTTGAGATCGTGAATTCACATAAAATCAACATTTTTGGTGGTTAGGTATCCATCCAAAAGAGCATGTAGCTCTTAGAATCAGGTTATAACAAAACATACAACAAAAACAACGTGTATACAATCAGTCATGTTTATGTCTCCCCCGATAGCCCTAAAACTAGATCTGGAGTTCGAAAGAATAAAGTCATGAAATTGATAGGAAATATCACTTCTACATAATTCTGTGCAAAAGCCACAAGAAAAAGAAATTAGTAAAAACTATTACCAAACTAAACAACTCATTCTCATTTCAACCTCTTCAATTTCCACGAAGTTGATTGTTTCCAAACTTCCATTCTTTATGGATATGACCACACCCGTTCCATTGGTGTTCATCATCTGAAAGACTATAGTGAGATAACAATCTATGTTTTTTCAAGCAGAAGGGGAGATTATAACAATTTAGCGTAATTTTAGTAAAGATCGTTATCTTGGTAATAATAATATGTTTTGAGAGCGTTAGGGTCATTTGATTATATTGAATAAATTCAGTCAGTTTTTTTTTTCAGCTAGAGAGTAATCTATAAACAGATACAAAAATGTTTTCATACCACTTATTTAGCTCCCTCGTAGGTAGGAATATCAAATAGTACCTGCTTAAGCCCAGAACATTGACGTTTTTCTTAAAGAAAAGAAAAAACTGAACCTAATAAGGAAACTGCATACGTTTCTCCGTATCACGTTTCCTTACTAGTTCTTACTGTGTTTTGGTCAGGCTTCGTTATTGTAGGAAGCCTCTAGACGAAGGTAGAATACTATGGGATCTCAAACACGATAAAATAAACATAAACTAACTAAAACTCCTACAAACATTGGACATACATTTAGGTGAAAGTTGATCTGTACCCCTAATTTGTATCGTAGTGAAAATATAGGTTCCGTCTCAGGAAGAATTTATGGCTCTCTACAGACGATACGTATTAATCAAATGCGTCCTTATTACGTACCTTTGTATCTTACGATCGACGATTATTTAAATCCGTACTGCACCAAACCTTACGTATAAATCTGGTCTTAAGTTTGCTGGGGAGCATGCTCTGCTTTCCTAAAAAATAACCAAGCACCAGACCAAACCAGACCAAACGTAACTTTGTTCCAGAGAGTACGAAAGAAGGTAATCCAACAGAAAATTTTGCACTCTAGTATCGTATGTAGACCATAATATGAAAATAGTTCCGGAATAATTTCAGCCTCGTTCAACAATTCTGTCGACGCGTGTTCGAAAAAAAGGCTATTTAGACTTAGTCTTAAATCGATTGATAAGGGATGGGTGCTTAACGTCTATAGCACCCATAACCCAAATTTGTACAAAACACTTATCTTTGGTAGAATTTCATAATATCACATGCTCGTAAAAATAGATTTAGTTATCTGTGGAATATGGGTAACTTTTGTTACCCATTTAGATGATGTGAGGATTGAATGTACGTATCTCCGTAGATTTCGACAAACAAACAAGATTCCTTTGTTTATTCGTGAGCCTTTTTGTTTTTTCTAACTAACTAACCTATAGTCATCAAAATGCAACCGAAGTTGTAAAATACTAAGCTTCTACGAAGGCCTACGAATAGATTTACGACTCCCCAACATTTTACAAAATTCATTTAAGCAAAATGTTGGTTCCGTACAAAAAA
>Ga0209092_10001698_pt1 | contig 21034 bp, 12 predicted proteins | sample FraStrMetagenome_FD_187446 | JGI IMG/M metagenome (GOLD analysis project Ga0209092, IMG submission 187446) | Marine eukaryotic phytoplankton communities from Arctic Ocean - Fram Strait ARC3M Metagenome (SPAdes) (version 2) | ecosystem: Environmental > Aquatic > Marine > Oceanic | place: Fram... | reverse complement strand
CGTTCTCTTACTTCGGTTTTGGCATCCTGGTATTCCAAAGTCATCATGGCGCGTTGCAATAAATGAAATTATTGAACAAAAGAAAATGTCAGATGAAATTCGCTTTATCCCACCTTCATAAAATATGCTTAGAAATCGGAATGATGCCCTTCCTACCAATCCACTCTCTAAAAATTATTTTCCTTCACAGAATGATTTTAATTTTACATTAATGCAGGAAAAATATCTCTAAAGATATTTCTTTGCCGTTTTGTTCCCTCTGTTATTGGTCTGAATACCTCCTCCTGTTTTTTACACAAGATTTTAAGGTCTCAGCGATCGTAAATCTCGTCTCCATATATTTTTTTATTGCAATTCGATTGTCCATAAATAACAAAAAAACACACAATTTACTTTCTTCTTCGCTACACATGTTCTTTTGATTGATTCATGCATGTTTCACTTTTATACCTTGATAAATTAGAACTTTATGACCAGATGAATGGGTACCAATTCGTGATTCGCACCTGTCTAACGAAAGGATTAGGATTTTACTTTAACCAAATAATCTAAATGCCGCAACTATTTAATCTCATTTAGACCTATTTTACTCGACACACTTTCATCCATAGACAACCCAAAGCTGATTCTTGCTGATGAAGAATCGATTTCTTGGTAATTTGGGCAATTTGTGTTTGTATTTGTTTTTACCTTTTTGTAATTACGGGCGTATTCTTGGTTAAATTATCAGACCATGAACCTACTAATAATTTGAATTATTATGCATAGTACAAAATGTAATCATTTAAACTCATGATTTATTTATCATGGTCTATAATATGAATTTGCTACAAATGTAAGATGAGGTACTTTGAGGACACTATCAGAATTGAGAGCTTTTAGAACTCTTCAACCTTGAAAATATTTTTTTGCTTTTGCCTTTCATATTTCGAAAGGATCGAGGTTTCGAAGGTTTCTTTTCAACAATCTTTACTGGAGATGATTGTTGTCTGTTTATGATATCCCTGTTACCCTTGTTCAGCTTCAAATCATTTTCAGGATCTAGAACATACACTTCTATACCAAGATCGTCAATGCTACCAGCAACAATTTTCTTCTCTAAGGCATTTAGTTTTGATTTGTGCAAGTTCAATAATTCTTCTCTGTCTCGAATATTTATTTGATCTCCATTTTCTAGCGAAATCTTTGGGCTCTTTGAGTGTGCGTTGATGTTCACTTCATTGATTTCCAATGATGGCAAAGAAGATATCGTGGTTTCATTTACTAATGTAGGTATTGAATCTACGCTTTTTATGTAAGCATGTTTTTCTCGTTTCATTCTTTCTTTCTCGGCCAAAACAAGAGCAGCTGTAGCTTGTTTGCACCATGCATTCACCATTTCTGTCATTGTAGACAAAGTTTTCTTTCGAATTTGTGCCTCAAATTTGCAACTCTGAACAAATTTTATTTCAAGATACACCGACAATTCTGAACTGTACATGTGATTCTTGTCGTTGATGTTATGGTCGTTTTTAGGTGCAATAACCCACCTCTCATCAACATAAAAGCGGTCACTAAAAGGAATATCAGATAGTTTTGTTCTTCCTTCTAAAACAAGTAGTTTATCTTGAATTTTTGTCATTCTTTGTAATTTTGTAGCGTTACCATAGGTTGGACCAAAGTAACTTTTTGTTAAGGTTTTAAAATTGCTGGTTCTTTCCTTCACTAGTGAATTTGGCAATGAAGTCAAATCTACAATAAAAGGAAAAAAGAATATAGATTAAGATCACGATACTTTCTTGTAAAGAAATTCACACGCATAAAAAGCTTACCTCTATTGTTTGTATTCTCACACATAAAGCTTTTGTCTTCAGCTTTGTTCCACTCTCCAAATTCAATGTCAATATCTCCACGTGTCTTTTGAAACTCTTTATAGCTGTAGGGTGCATCATCTGAGAAGAAAACTTCGAAGAATTCTTCAGCGTTAAGACCGGGGAACGGTACCTGCTTTACAACTTGGATTTCAAGCGGTGGAAAATGAAGATTTGACAATTTACTGAGGGTCAATATTGAGTCTTTTGAGCTTGTTGAAATGTATGATGATGGTGACATGGAGGTTGTGGCAGTTTCATGAGAACGTGATGATAATGGGATTTGAACAGGTTTGTTCACATATGTAGGAGTACTGATTAAAGAAGATTGGTTATCTTCTTTGGAGGTTTTATTTTCATGTACTGAAATCGGGTCTAGGGGTTCCATAGGATTCGACAGGGAAGTTTTGTTCTCGTCGGCAGATTCTTTTCCGTTTTGTAATAAAGCTTTTCTTGATCCTAATTTCATCTCGTCTTTATCATCCCAGAAGAGACTAGTAAATGATCCATCTGTGAAGAATTCGTAACTGAAACAAAATTAAAAAAAAATAGTACACGAAGATTAACTCAATGGATACTTCACTAAATATCGGGAATATTTTTGAGCAAAACGATAAACATCTTACCCTTGCTCAACTGCATGGAACGTTCCTACCGCCCAAACTGCTGTAGCAGCTCCAGCAAAAAAGACAATCGGGTGAACGATAACTGTAGTCGCTACTAACAGTGCCATACCATATACTGGAGCTCTTTCCATTTCGCTTGCTGTAGCCCAGTTATCCACGAGAAAGTCAGCCTTCTCAAAGTATGGTTTATATCTCTTCCGTAGCTGATCTCCTTTAGATTCATTTTTATTTTCAATATAGTTTGGAGAGTAAGAAATTTGAGAAAAATCTTGCTGGAGTGACGGAATACTACTCCTCGGTGTAATTTCATCTTCATAGGCAAACGAAAGAGCTGTGTTACAAAGTAAGTCAGAAAAGGAACTCGAACCTGGCTCATGATTAAGTGGAATGCATCCTTTGTGTGTAGGAGGTACAGGGCTCATAGTGATGTTTTCGTTGTTGGTTACATAATTTTCTTCAGGTGTTGGTGTTATCGAGTTAGATCTTGGTTTTGTTTTCTGTGGAAGAAAAGCTATTTTTCTGTTTTCGTTTCTATGATCATTGACTGAGCTTGTCAATTCTTCGTGTAAAATTGGGACTTCAAGAGGTTGAACTTGATCGTGGGTGCTTTCCTGAGAGAATTTCATATTTTCTTGTATTATTTTTTGCTTCGATGGTGTTCTGATACGGGGAAGATTTGGAACACCCATAATTTTCATTCGGTTCGATTTCTTAGGGGTACCATTTAATTCACTGCCAAGTTTAGATTTTGCTGGTGATTGCATCGTTTCGTTTTTTACTTTCGCCGAAGGTTTGTTCTTCTTTTGTTTGATTACTTTTCTCTTTGACGATATATACTTTCTCATAAATGCCATATTAGACTCTCCATTGCGTTTTGTTTTTTGATTCCTCCAATTATCCTCAAGTTCTGTATCCAGTTTCTGACTAATAATCGGTTTTGGCGGAACTTCAACATGAGTCACTTCCACTTCTTCTGTAAAAGCTATGTTTAATTGACGATCTCCACTATACTCAGTATCTGTTTTACTTGAACACGTATCCTCATCATCTGTTGTGCTGCGCACAACTACAATATCAACAGGATTGATCCTCATTGTTAAATCTCCGTCCGTTGCATCTGTCAGAGTTAACATTATATAAGAAGTGTGAACAATGTTGTGGAAACCTTTCACTTTAAGAAAAAGAGGGATGGTGGCTAATGCCAACAAGTATATCATTTAAGCAATCAATTATGTTTTATAACGAAATGGTTCCCTTTTAATTTATGACGTGCCTGTAAATAATTGAGTTAACGCATCGGAAACTCAAAAATAATTAGATGTGTAAGAATTTTCTGTGTCTATTTTGAACTATGCTGAGTAAGCTTCTATCTAAATAAAATTTCTCTTTTCATGTTTTGTTCTATCTAAATACGACTTAACAAACACATATACAAAACCTCTGAGGTTTTTGAAAACATATATAGAGGAAGAATATTGTAAGTGAATTCTAATTCCGACGACACATTGCAAAGGTTCATGATATTCCCAATCGTTTGTGTTCTGGTCGCAAGTCTCAATCCGTGGAGCCGTAAGTAGGATTGCAAATTTCAAGGGAAATTCATATATTTTTTCCCTCGTGATGACGTTATTTTATTAACATGCTTTTAATTCCAAATATGTAGCAGAAGCTGCACATTGCCACCAGACCTCATCATTTCATAAAACCTCTGGAATTAAACTATTTGTCTCCCAAATTTTATATATATTTAACTTGTAGAGGCAAGAAATAGTAAATCGCCTTGAATTTGATTTCAATTCTTATTTGGGAGATATGATTCTTCAGTTTGGTGATTTGATTCTACTTAAAATTTTGTTAAGCAGAAGAAACAGCAAACATGAAATCCAATCATAAAAAATTCAAGACTTTGACCTAATTAATATCTAAACTGCTCATATTAACTATGAATATGACTCCTTATATTGTTTGAAAATGTATAAAAACATCCTAACCTAAAGAAAGCATTTCCATCTTACATGACTTTCTGCATATAACTATTTTTCTGGTTACCTTTCCTCATGTGCATATTTAGTTACTGGCGTTAAAATAATATCAATATAGCGAACATGAGATTCGATTCAAGCTAGTTAAATGAATCATTAGCATGAAAATATCGATTCAAAACATGCAGTTTTCCACAACTTATATAAAATCATACGGAGGTTTTAGAATAAATTTAGGACATGTGCAGATTATATTAGCATTAGTTTATACAGTCATAATGGATATTCATCATGATTATATCGGATCTATGTACAAGCAGGATGTAGAAAATGATCATCCTTCATCTTTCTATTGTCTATGTTTATCTCTGTTGAAAATCAAGTACAAAAGAAGATTCTTTTTAGCTGTTTTTCAAACTCAGCTGAATCAGTTCTCTTCAATAAATGCTTTTGGTGCATAAGGCCGAGCTTTGGATGATAAATGTGCCCAAATGGGACACCAGGTATACCAAGCTGTTCGAAGAGGGGAGCGTTTTCTTGGGAGTGCTCTAGTTCCACGAACACAACGTCTTCATGCATCTTCTCTGCCATACGATAAAATAAAGGTGCCATGGCCTTGCAGGTTTTGCACCAGTGAGCATGGAAGCGGACTACTACTATTTTTTCTTCTTCTGCCTCGACAATCTTGTGGAATTCTTGAGCTGTCGAGATACGATGGATGTAACTCGGGACTCCTTTATTTTTTATTCTAAGTTTACGTTGCATCTTTTTTCTTATTCCCGCACTAGCATCATCACTGTCATGATCTGGAAGAAAAAACGATTCGTTCGGAATTGCAATTGCATTAAAGGTGATTGCTGTTTTGAATGGATTCAATGATGGCTGTAAGTGGGAAGTTACATGAAATGCGGAAATAGAAGAGACTGATGCCAACACTAGGCAGAGCAAAAACGTTGTTACTGAATTGGGAAGCGACATGCTTCTTTATATCTTGCAGAATAAATTATAATACTTCACAACTTTCTAAGGTGAGAGACATTGTGTATTTTCAAATTTCAATTTCAGTGAGAATGTCACCTTTTATTTGAGGAAGAATATCGTGTCAAAACACAAAAAAACAAACTATAAAAGTTCATTCTTATTTGCTTTCTCTCAGTCAAGAAACGATCTTGTTTCGTTGGTAAGAATTTAACGAACATATCTCACATTCGTATCAGTCGTATCAATAGTATTTACGAGTGGAACATATGACGCATTAAAATAGTGACTTCTACTCAAAAGAGTTCGAGTATACTTGAAGACTATCGACAATTGAATCTTTAAGATGACGTCGGTTCCTCTATAAGTAAAGTTCCTCGTGTCAAGAAATTTCTCAAATTGATTCGGAAGATTTAACAGGGACGCTGACGTTGCGATAATAATTCGTATAAAAGACTTAATGATGATGGGATATGATGTCATCATCGTAATTCTTTTGACATCAACGAATGCAACGTAGGCAAAATACTCTTTCTCTCTTGATGCGAACCACCGTTGTACTGGAGACGTATTATACTCTTCCCATAAATAAAAAAGGCATGTGATTGAGTTTAAATGACTCAATCTTGTGCAGATCCAAGATTAAGGTTCTTTTTTTTACACAATTTGAGCATCATGAAAAATAATATGACACCTTCGTAAATAAAAAAATAAAAAAATCATTTATTTATTCAACATCATTGGTTTATTTGAGGGATAGAAGAGAGAATCATTGTAACGTGTTTGAGATTCAACTGCTGTTTGTGGAAAAAAGATGCCAATATTGGCACGTATCATATTCATCAAGAATTTCCTCGGCTTATTTTTTACTGACCATCAGCAGTCTCTAGAGAAAGAACTAGAGATTTTTTGTGTAGTAATAAAATAGAACTTAAAAAGTATAAAAAATGATCGAAATGATTTATGCGAGAGCTTTCATGTTGCAATAACTTACTAGGAGTGTATCAAATTTCATAAAAAAATATGTGGAGTTTATAGAGACATTGCTATACAAATTTGTCAAAAAATTATGAACATTATGAAAATAAAAACAGCATATATGAAAACACAATTCATAACATTTGTCAGGAAAGCTGGCTTCGATGATATTTTAACATGAACCATGACAAAATGGTTACAACTCATTTTTGCGCTAAATTGTGGACTCGTTCGAGATGGAATCTTTTGAATCTAATGAGGGCAAGCCTTGAATCACTCTATCAAAAAGTAAATATTCTTTTCCGGCTGCCTGCAGATGAGGGCGAAGTGATTTTGCATTAATTGGGTTCCTAAATTTACAAGCAGAAATTCGAAAATAGTAAGTAAACGAAAATTGAGAGCTTGAAGATAGTCCTACAAAATCTCGTATTGTCACAAACTTACCACCAACAATGCGTGCATTGAATAATTATATCTAAGTTGTTGGGGTTGATATGGAAGTCATGTTTCCTTCTATTTTCACGAATTATGGATCTCATTTTACCCTTTAATTCGTTAGATATTGTGTGCTCGGAGGCATACAAGTGCGTTACATTTGTCTTTTTCAAAGCTCTTGTAAACTTCTCCCAAGTTCTTGGTTTCACACGATAAGTTTCTCCAATATTTATGCACCAAATATTTGGTCGCTTTTTGAGAACTTCTGCAAGTTGCAGCATTTGTTTGTCGTGCATACCTTCATTAAAATTCTGCAAATATTAAAAGCAAGAAAATGTTTGCATGAGTCTACAAGTATCGAGAAAACCCATTTTCTAGAGAAAGGGTATACTTACCTGAATATAAAGTGCTTGGCAGTTGGTATTTTCTTCTAAACCTTCTAAAACAACATCCATTACGATTTGAGGCGTATCAGGTCCAAGAAACTTCTTGAGTTTCAAAACTTGCATGTCTGCATCGTTATTCCGTAATTTAACAAGTAGCATTTTGACGTTGGGATTAGTAAGATGGGATCTGCATGGTTGCCTAACGCTACGACGAACCCAATGGGAATTTGGATTGACGGGTTTTTCTTGTTTTTTAGCTTTTTTCGACACCGCAGAGACGTTCTCATGTTTTACTTTAGTACTCTTCTTCGTCTCTTTCTTGACATTCTTCACTTTCCTTATCTTTTTCTGGGCTTTAGCTGAAATATTCTTTGTTGGCTTTTTAAAACGAGCAATGCCATTCGACTCCATCTTTGCTGGTAATTTGAACCTAGGAATGACCTCATTATCTTTGAGTTTTGTCTTGAAACGAGGTACAACCTTTGCTTGGTCATATTTTAAAGGTGTGGATAATGGTTTCGGCCTGATTTTACCACCATTTTTCATGTTTTGTTGCATTTTGCTAGATGCAACTATGTTGAACCGAGGTACATCTTTTTGATCATTCTCTTTCTTTGGTTTGACAATTTTGAAACGTAGAGGCTTTTCATTTGAATCAATGTAATTAGTTGATTCATCGCAACCACTGCTATTAGGGACTGACATGCTATCTTCCTTTGAAAGCCTCTTTGCTTTCATCTGTTCTTCCTGCGAATTAATAGAGGATAAAACCATTTCATCAAGTCTAGAAATTGCAGTTTTTGAATTGTTAATTGTTTTTACATCAGAGACTTCCATTTTGTAGGTTCTGTCCTTCTTTTTGATAGAAAGCGACTTTCTATTACTTTTTTGCAACTTTGCTTTATTGCTTGACTTTTCTCTCTCATATATTTCATCATTTTCCCAATCTTCTTCACTGTAAGCGGATGAGCACATTGACGCATCACTATCAGAATCACTTGCTACTCCTATACTTTCCTCAGAGGATGAGGATTCTTCGGATGATGACAATGATGTTACTGAATCGCTGTCGGAATCGGATTCTGAATCTGAGAAAGGATTTCTTTCAACTTCTTGAACTTCTACATTTTTTGACTCGTCCAAAATCGATACATTTTTTTTAAATTTTTTAGTGCTTGAATTAATCTTGTCCTTTTCCCTTGCTTCAAAGTTATCTATCCCAAGATCTATATTTTCGTTGTGATCTGGTTTTACTACTTGGAGACGCATAGAAGCCATAAAACGTTTCTTTTTTGGCAAAGAAAGATTTTTCTTACTAATGCATACGTTGGAAACGATATTTGAAGATGAAGCAACATCGTCATTATAACTCCGTGCTGAACTAGAAGTGAACGAAGTCTCCCTTTTTGTTATTCTTTGGTTACTCAAATCTTCCCTTTCTGTATTTTCGATAGTAAAGCTCATTTCTTGCTCGTGGATTCCTTGATTTTCGTTGATGTCGTTCAGAAGACTTCTATACATTGTAGCTTCATTATTTTTATAAAGTCCTTTGTCATCATTTGCAGAGGAATCTAAATTTGCTACATCTGTGCTTGATTGTGTTGTAGATTTTGTTTTTGGAAAGATTTCCCTTCTCGTGTGTGAGGATGAAAGGTTAATCCGAAGCTTTAATTTCTTTTCTTCCTGGTTCCTCGCATTGCCACAAACATCTTCTTGCATTGTTTCAATTGAGTAGCTTGAAGTTGAGACTACTGGTGAATCCGAAATAATTGAAGGTGAAACCTGAATATGACTAATGAGTTCACAATCAAATAAGCTATTGTCCTTTTCATTAACGTTGTTCGTCAAAAGTTTACATTGCTGCAAATGGGCAGTGTAAAGCGAATATCTAGTATCAGATTCTTCACAAACTTCGCTAAACTTAGCCGCAACACATTTCTTATTGGATATTTTACCCTGAATGCTATCATCGATGTCTTTCGTAACAATGGGTGAAGATCGACCCTTGATATAAACCTCTTCTTGATTAGGTAATTTTTCGACGACACTAGACTCTATGCTTACATCGTTCTTGGTAGAAGTAGTGGGTTCAATTACATGCTTCTTTGTAATTGTATTGGGTGTCATCTTGTACGTCTCAAAATCAGGTCTGGCTTTTTCTAATTCTGTCTTTTCGCTCTTTGATTCATTCATAAAATTATGTATCACATCCGGATCTTTTAGAGGAATATTAACAGGGGTTGATCTGATGTTGGATTGAATTGTATCATGAATAGGAGAGTTTGAGCTTTGATCTTTCGTCTGATGATATCGTTTAGTCATAACTTTTTGTATTGTTCTTGTAGCTATATCTCTGCGTTTACCGCAATTGTCAAACCTGTCCCGCCACAAACTTGAAGCTTTATTTTTACCATGGTAAGATGTGTTTCGGTCTATTGTCATATATTGCCTTCTCGGAACACGACCACTGAATGATTTAGTTCTGGAGTTGTTTCTTCGATCAAAAGAATCATATTTCTTTCTCTCTTGATTGTCAAATCGGGCCAAACGCATATTGGAGACTGGTTTCCAACGCGACTTGAGCGTCTTATTGTAAGGATTATTTGAATCGTATCCAGAAACTGAAGAGGTTGTCAAAGTTGAACTTGGAGGATTCCTATCAATTGGGAAATGCTTTGCATTACGTTCATCTACAACAAGATCCTTTTCATCCATGATTATTTCTCCTTCTTCCTCTTCACCTTCCTCTAGTTCTTCATTTTTGCACTTTGAATCCTGACTACAATTTGATAGTGTATTACAAATTAGCGAAGTTCCACTTTGCGTAATATTTCGGTCAATATTTATTGTAGTCACTTCAGATTTTTTGTGCGTATGACTTTCAGTCATCTCTTCATAATATTGATTGCGTCTCTTTTGATATCTGTTATAATCGTTTTCTTTCTTTGACTGAGTTATTTTTAATGGGCTTTTCTGCTCCGACGAAATGACATGACTATTTACACGTGGTGTTGACAGATATGATACCTTGTCTAATACTTTCATTGATTCTCTATACTTCGTAGAAGCTCGATATAATTTGCCACGACTATCATTGTTTACTCGATTTGAATAATGGTTTTCATAGCGCTTAGGGTAATGTGGAATTCTCTCGGAGGAGAATTTCGATCGTTTACGGTAATTATTATCACGAAATTTGGAACTATTGTATCTTTCTACATCATAATTTCTTCCGGGTACAACACTATCATCTGATGATTCAAACAGCGGTCGAGGACGCTTCCATCTTCCTTCTATTGTTCGTTTACTCAAATTATATCCGTTCCCTCTTGCAACGTGTGGGTTTGTTAATTTCTGGTGGAAATTTTTCCTAGACTCATTATTTTCTTCAATGTAGTCAATATTGCTTTCTTTTCTGATATTATTTTTGTCATCAGTTTTGCGATCTTTGTACCAGCGATCTCGTGGAGGAATTAAACTTGTTGTGGTAGCCATCACTGTTTTCATTTGATCTCAAACTTGGTTCGACTTTAGGCCAAAATAGAATGTCAATAGGCCGAATATAAAGTTGACGCATCAATATGAAATGGGATTTATGTTGCAAAGATTCAATAGGATCCTAAATTTTGCTTGGATTGTTGAGCTCTCCTAGACCACAATTATCGTTGCATTTAACAATTTTTTTCTAGTTCTTTGGAGAAGGCTGTGCTGCACATAATCCGACTGAATTACTATATCATTTTTGTTCGTAAAAATATGTAGACTGCCATACAATTATAAGATCTTATTGAAAAAGTAAACACATGAATGGAATTCTGTGGGTAACATATATGTAGATGAAACTGAAATAAATGCAATTGAAATGTAATTAAGAAAAACTCTTAGACGATTCGTGTTCTTTTTAAATCAATTTATATACGAGTTTGAGGTGTAAATGCCTCGCTCAAATAGAAACAACAACAGTTTTGTGCTGCCGGTCCCAGTCTTATGTATACCACATATCAATTCCTAATACTTGCTGCTGGCTGTTTGTGCAGTTTTCAAAAACCTGCTGGTAAGTTTGGAATCAAAAAGTCGACGGTCATTGACTCATCAAACTATGACCACGTAGGAAATTATCACCCACAAATTACTCATTTTTTCCGGATTCTAGTAAAGACAATATAATTTATTTGTTGACCAGCAGTCAAAAGATCAAAAGATCGCAAATTATCAGCAGATATATTTTGTTAATTTTTCGTGTAAGCATACTGTGACTATTAAAAAACATGCATTTATATATTTAACTTCATAAAATAAAGATCAATTAACTTTTCAAAATAATAATCTAGATTTCAATACCTTTACTTTCAGGTAATTGAACATGTCGCATTGTCGATCCATTTTGGGCAGGTTTGAAAAGTGCCATTGCTCCGTACTGTTTAAATGAAATGGAAAGATTAGAATTAACACACAATTTGCATGTAAAGTTAAAAAATACAAGCACGTGTTCTTTTTTAATTTATATCCGAGTTTAAGGTTTAAATGCCTCGCTCAAATAGAAACAACAATAGTTTTGCACTGCCGATCACAGTATCATATAGAATCATTTTGGAGATACATTCCTGTTCAAAGAAAATACATTTTTAGGGTCGTACTGTTCTTTAAGTTCCTTGAGACGACGAATATTGCTTCCATAAATTTCACCAATAGTTTCAGACCAATAATCTTTAATCCTTCCTTTATCTTTGGCACTGTATGGCTTAATAGATTCGAAAACCTCACGGCACCATTCAAGACATTTTTCTCGAACTTCAGGTTCTTCTGGTCCCTTCGGGAACTCAGTAATGATGATAATCCACCAGCGCATGTTTTTAAAAACATCAGCAGTGGGAATAGCATCAGATTCCAAATCATGCAGATTCCCTCCAAGAGGCATAAGAATAATTCCAGTTCCCATATTCTCAATAGGGCATGTATTTGAAAATGCACAAAGACTGTCCGCTACATCGGAAATGTCTTCACGTGGAATATCAACCATGCTCGCTTTTTGATAGTAGTAAGACTTTCCAAATTCCCCCATTTTTTGCATCCCATCCCAATAATCAATCATGCCTGTACCATTCACCATAGTTTCTCCAAAAGAGGTGAATGGTTTGAATACATCATTTGCTTCTTTCTCGATCGCGGAAGCGGGCTTTTCAGAGTCCACTTCCGTTGGAATGTAACATAAGCGTGTTACAACAGGCCCTTTCGGCGCTAGAACTAGCAATGAGGATGCCTCCACAGGTGCTTTCATGAAAAATTCAAACCACTTTTGCACTATCTCACTTTTTGTTTTATCCGACTCTCCTTGTCCAAGTCCAAGCTTGATCACATCTCCACCAAAGATTGTTGGAGCAACCTTCGTAAGTGAAAAGACCATCTGTACAGCAATACCAAAATTAGCTCCTGCTCCACGCATTCCCCAGAGCAAATCTGAATTTTCATCTTCACTAACTTCTTTGACTGTTCCATCACTCATAACGACGGTTACTCTCTTCAAAAAATTTGCAGTTAAGCTTCTTGAACGGCATAGATATCCAACACCACTTGTTGCATTTAGAGCCATTCCAGCAACACCTGTATGGTGCACATGCCCCATTGGTAGAGCAAGGTTGTAAGGTTTGCATCCAGTATCTACATCACCAATAGTTGCACCACCTTCCACTGTGGCCTCTCGCAAGGACTCATCTACTGTCACAGACCTCATCATTGACAAATCGATTGTAACGCACTTATCTACAACCGCTTGGCTTGAATGGGCACCAGCGGTATGAACACAAATACGCTTCTTGTTCACTTTTGCAAATTTGATTGCTGCAACTATATCAGTGGCATTCTTGCATTTGATAATACATGCTGGCATTCCTGCACTATCTAAGTTCCATACTGCAGTACGAGCTTCTTCAAACGCATCATCTTCTTGGAAAAGTACTTTTCCAGAAATGGATGAGACGAGTTCATCACATGATTTTGGTTTAAAATCTGTTGTTGCAGCACCCATTGTGTTTCTTGTGCATAAAATTGAAAGGAGAAAGATTAGCTCAATGACACATGTTCAGGCAATTAATCTTCGGAGACCAACTTATAATATCAAGATTATGGTAGACTTACCTCTTCAATTGCGAGGTCTTTCAATTTTTGTAAAAAATGAGAAGCAAATGTTGTAGAATAATATAATAATAATAATGCTAAGTAAAGGTTTACTATATTCGGCAGGGGTAGTTTAGCTACGAGGCTTGTACTTGGTTAAACTGTAATGTTCTTACAGCGTATTGTTTTGGTGTCTGTAGGTTTATACCACAGTACGAGACGTTTAATAATAATAATGTTAAGAAGTGGTTACGCGTGAGAATTCATAATATTGTTTTTAGGAAAGTCCTGCTTCATACGTGCCTCGTAAAGATGATGGATCTTTTATGATACATTTCGAACAAGAACTCTTAATTCTTAGATACGCTGCTAAAGTTAATTAAATGAAGAAAGAAGGGTTCTCAATGTAGCGCTGATTTCAGATATCATGCGTAGGGATATTTTCAAAACAACGAAGAAAATTAGAAATGGAGTAGTATTCGTAGCTGATGAAACAAAATGTGCTTTTTCAGTACAATGCAGTAGGTTTTAGTCCATTAAGTAATTTTATCTAAGTAATTTTGAAGTAAATCTTTATTTTTTCTATATTTTTTTTAAATAAAACGAAAGTTGACACGATATTCATATTGTTCTTTTGTTGAATGTTGGTTGTAGTTTGACACGGAAACGTATTTCATCCTCTCCAGTACTTGTGAAATAAAGTTTAGTTTAACGTGATGAGATAAATTTGCACTGTGGCCAAGAATCTGACACGGTCCGACAAAAGAATATACGTGATGACTGACTACGGCTTATACTTGCGTAGAAACTCTGGTTTTTTTTTTATTCAATCAAGCATTGATGTTGTCGTGTGCTATTTTTGAATCTTTATAGAGTCTAATTAATTATGCTGTGTTTCTTTAGGCTGAAGTCTTTGACGCTACAAATATAAGAAAAACTTGAGGAAGATACAAAGTTGCCAGAAATCCAGGGCAATATGCTATTTATCTACATAACTCTTGTGTCGCACTGCTGCTTTGTAGAAATTCTTCTTTTATCTCGAATAAGAAGACTCATAAATCTCAACCACGACACTTACGTGAATTATATGAAGAAAGAAGGGTTCTCAATCAATTGACATAACGAATAGAATTCAAATAGCCTAATCGTAAACGCTTGAAGCCTAGGAGGCAGTGTAAATCTATGATTGCTATTTACCTTCATAAAATAAAGATCAATTAACTTTTCAAAGTAATAATCTAGATTTCAATATCTTTACTTTCAGGTGGTCGAATATGTCGCATTGTGGATCCATTTTGGGCAGGTTTGAAAGGTGCCATTGCTCCGTACTGTTCAAACGAAATGGAAAGATTAGAATTAAAATACAAGTTGCATGTAAAGTTAAAAAATATAAGCACAACAATATACATACAGGTTTAGGAAGTCCAATCGGATCGTTGTCTGGAATATATGCGCTTGGGCGAGACTTAACTGTTCTTTTTATTGCATTAGGGACATGGTAACAATTTCTTTCCATTGAAGAACTGTTTGGAGATTTTGCACTTAAAACAGCGTAATATTCTCTTTGTAGTCTCTCAAAACTTATCAAAGCATCATCATTTGGAGGCTCGCCTTTCTCAAACAAATCTTTTGAAGTTTTCAGCAACTTTTCTTTCCCTGCTTTTTCCTGCTCTAATCGAATTGCAGTTGCTTGGTACATACTAAGCTCACTTACAACTGCCTTGATGCGTCTATTGATATCCTTTACTTTTACTTTTAAGGTATTTAGCTTCTGAATAATTGGTTGCATTTTTGATTTGGCAGAATTTTGTCTAAGCTTGAGTCTCTCAGTTAATGAAACAATATCATCAATCACTAATTCTTTCTCAAGTAGGTTCTCCTTATTGTTGCTCAAACGTTGTTCTAATACAGCAATTTTCGCATTTAGAAGTTCTTGATCGGGTATCATTTCACCCACTTCCCTCCATCTATCGTGATTATCAGGGTCTTCTAGATCCAGACAGAGATGTTTGGTATCTGCTCGTTCCTTTTCAATTTCCTCTTCAACTTTTGAAAGTTTAACATTAAGCATTAAAATTTGTGGCAGCTTATTCTTTGCGATATTCAAATATCGCGCAACTTCTTCATGCTTTTTCAGATATTCAAAGTATTTGTTAAGTGAGTATTTTCATAAAAAAGGTGAGGAACAAGCTTGACTTACATGTAGCTTTAATGTATCATAGTCATCATCAGCTCTCTTAACTGCTTTTTCACCAAGTCTTAAAGTTTCTGTGTATAAATAGACCTTTTGTTTCAAATCATGAATTTCCTTTGTTCTTTCCACCAAATGCTTTTCTGTAAATGTTTTGAATGCATTGACTCGCTCGTTTTGACGATGTTGTCTTTTTGCATCTCTTTGTAAACTACGAATCATATTTTGTAATTTCAGAACTTCACTTTTCTGTGATATTATTTTATTTTGATGCGCGGCACAGTCAGACTGTACTTTGTAGTACTCAGCACGGAGCGTAGCTCTTTGGAGCATACTTCCTTCATGTGATTCAGTTTCTTTCAGTAAAATATTCTCTTTAGCCACAATTTCTTTTTCTAATGAATTTAATTCTGCCTGTTTTTCTGTAGATTTTTCTTTCAGTTCTATCAAGATTTTCTTTGATGATTCTATCATACCATAATGTTCTACTCTACTTTTTTGAATCATTTCAAATAAAGTTCGATAGTCTCTCAATTGAATCCTCGTATCACAAATCTTTTTTTTAAGATCAGCTGTGATGAATTCTTTCAACACATTTTTTTGCTTTAGATCTTTTTCATTTTGGAAACATCGCATGGCTTCTCTTTCCTTCAAGTCTCTTTGAGCAATCTTGATATAGATGATCTTACTCAATTTTTTCTCTTCTGTCAGCCACTCTTGTATCTCGCCTTCTTTCTTTTGTATTTCATCAATAATGTAGTTAAGATTATCTTGACGATTCTTTTCTAGTGAATCTTGGCTAAGGAAAAAAATCATTTCATTGTCAACCTCTTCTTTCTTTTCAGATATTGTCTTTTCTTGAATGTCATTTTCTTCTTTCAAGGAACTCAACAAATTACAACCCTCACCTAGTTTGAGTTCGAGCTGTGAGATGAGGTCTTGAGATATTTTATTCACTTGTATTTTTTTTAAATAAGCACGTTTGAGAATGTTTAGCTGTTTTGTTTCTAGAGCAATAGCACTATTGTTGTGCTTGATATTATCATTCTGCTTCCTCAAAGCTAGTTCGATTTCCAACCTTTCCGTGGCAAGAGTATGATTCTTACTTTTTTCGAGATCAAGAGTCTTTAAAATTGTTTCAAAATCTTTTTGTTTTAAGTCAAGAGCCTCTTGCTGCCTAATGTACTTTTTCTTTGAATCCGACGTAGCTAGTTGAAGTTCCTTCTTCTTTTCTTTTCGAGTAGAAATATCTATACTGTAAGAACTTATTTGATCAGTCAGTATTGCAGCTTCTAATTTTAATTTGTCCAAGGTACTTTCCAATGGAAGTATAGACATCACCTTTCCTTTAATTTCATTGCACAACTTTTCGTAAGTTTTTTTGTTGTTCTCGATGTCAAATAGTGAATTCATTCTACATTTTTTTATTTCCTCCAATTGAAGATCTACTTCTTCCAAGTATTTTTCTTCTTTTTTTATTGCAGCTGAGGTCAAGTCTTGTTCATCCTTAATTGAGTACAAAGCTCCTTGAAGTCTATCTAACTCAGGCCCGACAATTTGTAAATTAGCCTTTTGTATTTCTTCAATTTTTGATGTTATATCTCTTCCTTCCTCATCCAATCGCTGCAACTCATAATGTACAATCATTTCAGATCGTTCAGCCTTGTCAGCTTCTATCTGAGATTCCATACTTTCTTTCTCCAAATTTGAAATAAGTTCTAGAGATTCCTCATGATCTAGTTTACTTTTTTCGACAGAAATCCGTTCCCCTAATATTTTTTGCTTGAAAGAGCGTGATGTTTTGGTTAGATCCTTTTCTTTTAGAATGGATGTTTTAGTTGCATCCCAAAGCTCTTTGTATAGGGTTTCATAATCAGAGACTCCTTTCTTATTGTTAAGGACTTCGATTTTACTGATGTATTGAAAAAATTCCGACTCCTCGAATGACATGGATTCTATTTGATATCTTTTTAATTGATCATCCATTTTTGATTCACTCTTTTTCATAACTATAGACATGATTTTTATTTCCAGAATTACATTGAGGTTCTTCTATGACTTTATTTGGTATATTTTGAAATCTGATTAGTACCTTGGCCTCCTAAAATGAACAAGTTTTTGAAATGTTATCGAATTTACTCCAGATATATTGAATTAGGTTTCAAATACTAAGAACCAAAACTAATTTTTGACGCAGAGATATTCAAGCTACAGTTTTCCAATTCTTCAAATATGTTCGGTTTGTTTGTTTATTATCTATAATTTTTAGACAGAAATCCTAATTTTAGGTAGGACTACACAAAGGTAGAATATCCAGCAGACTTCCCTCCTACTGGTTTATTATTATTTGAAAAGTTTCCATTTTAGAATTTTCTTACTTCATATACCCCGTGCTCTTTGCCAGCATGCGAGCACTTGCCTTTCCATCGAAAAACAATTTATCTACCTCACTTATATCCTCTGGACTGACCGTAGTTCTTCCTGTCGTCTCCGCTAGAATTCTAGATGGAGTCAACATTTGCACAGCATATCGTAAAGATGTTCGTAATCCAATTTCACCAAGATTAGACAATGCATCTGGTTCCACTTCAATTCCTTCTACAGATGCTCGAATAGAAATAATCTGCATTACCTCCTCAACATTATATGGCATAGTACGAACAATTAGCATACGATCAAGCAAATCGACAGGTATACCATGTGGGGCAAGGATATCCGTTCCACGTATTTTACAAACACCGCGATTTGTAGCAAAAACAACAATTGGAGAAAGGGACGACTCCAAGGACCGATTCAAATATGTGAAACATTCAATATCCAGCATATGAACTTCATCAATAAATAGGACACCAGGTACAAGTTCAGCAACGCCTTGATCAATATACCTATTAACCACCCGATTAATTTCTGTTCTCAATTTATCTGTAATTTCAGTTTTCTTTGATTTTCCCATCGCTGACATTAGACTCATGACATCCTTCCCACCCTGTGGGCGAGCATTTGCAACATCTAAATCATGTAGTGTAACATCCTGTACTACCTCTTTTCTTTTATGAACATCTCCTTTAGGGATTGGCACATACTCCTCAGCTTCTAAATCAAATTCAGTCGCAAATGAGTCACTTCTTCCAACTCGTTTGACTGCACCAGAATTTGCTTCGATGTAGATAACATCCCCTACACTTACATTCTCTTTTGATAAAGCCTCATGAATCGAAGGATCTAAACGTAGTTGTTTCGTACCTTTAGATGTCTTTAATCCAACGACAACATGTGAAATAGTTCTTCCGTAGCCACCAAGTGGATCTTCAGTCTCCTCAACTGAAAGTTCAATAACTTCTCCTTCATAAACTTCCTTCGATTCTCGAATTCTTAGACCTATAGCGCGTCGAAAATGTTCCATTAAAACTGCTGTTTTTTTTACTTCAGAACTAAATACTTCGGAACCAACCATGGGACAAAAAGGAACTTTTGGACCTAATTCCTGAGAAATACCTAGCGCTAAGGCTGTCTTTCCCGTTCCAGGTGCTCCCGCCAAAAGTAATGCTCTACCTGCCATTTTTCGGGATCTGATGAGATCTACTACAACTCCACATGCTTCCCGTGCTTTCTCTTGTCCGACAAGGCCAGATCCAATGGGAGACGCAATGCCAAGGTCATTTAGACCGAGGCCTTTAATGTGCGTGTGAGCTGATACACGAGCTGTTTTTGTTGTGGATTGAACTTCTTCTATCTGTTTATTACATGAAAAAAATAATGATTGGTGAATTCATGTAATGGTTTCATTTTAGCTACATTCAAATAATAGTGCGTGTCATGGAATGAAACTTTTGAATTCGATTTTTTGAAAAAAAGTTCATTCCATAGAAACACAAACAAGATCAATTTCGTGTCCCTTACCTTCATCGTAACTTTTCGATTCGTTAGTGCAATTTTCCTCTCAGTGCTCTATCTATGTTTTATTTGAATGCCACAATGCAGATGTTGGCTATATTTTTTTGTCTTTGAAGCGGGTAACAAATAATAGCAGAACTGATTTTTAGAAATTGATTTCAAAACTTTACTGTGCACAAAATAAAAATCATTGATGGTGGCGGGTTTCTTTTTGATGTGAAGATGTGATAATAGAACATATCAATTTGAACGTAGATACGTTATGGTAGATAAAAACATACCTATATAAGCAATTCTGGATTTCTTCTGGTCTATCCAAAGTCTGCTGCTGTCTACCGTATGTATTTCATAAAAACTTACCACAGCTTAAATAAAAATAGTCTGCCTACCAATAAAATCCACCTCCTGAGTATGACACGTCATGTTTATACTGCTGTGTATGATGTAAATCTGGACACACAAGTATTCATAATTTTCTCACTATTACTCTATTATTACAAAAGACAACAATAAATGAACAATATTCTTCAAAATAAACGAAGCCTAGCGTTTGCCCTCTCGTCATTCGCGCTAGGTATCTGGGCATTCGTAAAAGTCAACAGTGTCTCAGGTCCTGCTTTTGAACCTATTCTCGAGGTCTGTGGAGATTCTAGTATTGATCCCAGCGATTTCCCTACCAAGACAAAATATCATGCTTACGAACCCATTGTTGGCCTGGGTATTTTCAAAATTCTGGTTTGCCTCATTACTCAATTTCTCTTAGAGCTGAGAGAAACGTATCCAGAAGGAATCTTAACATGGGGAGGAGTGGTGGTTGTGTCTTTACCTGTTGGTCTTTTAGCACTGAGCGAAGCAGGTCGTGCTGGTGTCAAAGGACCTCTTAAGTACCCTACTTTTATTGGACTATTGTATCAACTCTTTGGTATATCAGTTATGTTTCCTATGGTGTGGGTACCCAGTTATATTCTTGGTCATGGAAAACAAAGTGCTCCAATCACCTTAATACGCATTTATACAGCACTCATAGTATCACTTCCAGCGCTAGTACTAACCACCATCGTGTTTTCCGCATCTACGGACTCGTACCTGTGGACTGTTTCGGCAGGTATATTGGGAGGGCCAATCTTGGCATTAATGGGTATTGTTCTTTGGAAAGATAAATCTCCAGAAGTTCTTCCAACAAAAGAAAATATTGCAAATAACATCAAAGCAGTTAAGAAAACATACAGCGTTATTATGACTTTGAGCTTTATCCTGTGGTGTTACTTGGTGAACGTTGTATATCAGTCTTACGAATTCTCTTTAAACATTTTATGGAAAGACGTTTGGGTAGATGCGAATGCCTCTGTTGCATTTATGACAGTTGACACAATTGTCCTATATTTGGCCATAATTATCTTCGTTGCTTACAGGAGCCAAGGCAAAGCACTCAAGATGATATTGATCACTCCAATTGTTGGACCTGGTGTAGCTGAAGGTTGGGCTTTTTGTAGCTTGGAAGTTGAATCTCTTGAAAAACAATTGTTGGCTATTTCATCTAGCGATGGGGATATGAAGAAGAAATCATAAACACTTTTTTTTTTTACACAGCAGAGAATAA